>Ga0209066_10000055_pt1 | contig 157902 bp, 138 predicted proteins | sample All_14_2_FD_187198 | JGI IMG/M metagenome (GOLD analysis project Ga0209066, IMG submission 187198) | Freshwater microbial communities in response to fracking from Pennsylvania, USA - Allegheny Zone_MetaG_DW_15 (SPAdes) (version 2) ...
GTCTTCGCTCGTAGCCTCCGGAAGTGACTCGCTTCGGTCGCCCGCCGAGGCGGGCCACCCTGGCATGCCCGCCGGGCATCCCCAGATCCCGGCGGGCGCGGAGATGCCGGCGGGGCATCCGGGCGGGCACCCGGCAGGCGTACCGATGGACCGCCAGCGTCACGGCGGCGCGCGCTCCACGGGCTTCCGGCCCGGCGGCGGCGAGGCGGCCGAAGCGTACCTGAAGCGCACCGGCATCAAGCCACCGCGGATCATCGCATGGGAGATCACCCGCAGCTGCAACCTGAGCTGCGCGCACTGTCGCGCCGCGGCCGAGTTCGGTCACTACGCGGGCGAGCTCTCGCTCGAGAAGATCAAGGAGGTCATCGACGACATCGTCACGATCTCCAACCCGATCATCATCCTGACCGGCGGCGAGCCGCTGATGCGCCCCGACATCTGGGAGATCGTCGACTACGCGCACGAGAAGGGCGCGATGCCGGTCATCGGCACGAACGCCACGCTCATCACCGAGGAGATCGCGGCCAAGATGGCCGAGCACAAGATCCCGCGCATCTCGGTCTCGATCGACTTCCCCACGGCCGAGGAGCACGACGCGTTCCGCGGCGAGCCCGGCGCCTTCGACGCCTCGATCGCCGGCATCAAGATGGCCAAGGCCCACGGCGTGGGCGTGCAGATCAACATGACGGTCACCACGCTCAACCACACCAAGGTGGAGGCAGTGCATGACCTCGCCGAGGAGCTCGGTATCGACGCGTTCCACATCTTCATGCTGGTTCCCACGGGCCGCGGGAGCGATCTGCTCGACAAGGAGCTGCCGCCGGAGGAGTACGAGCGCGTGCTCACGTGGGCGTACCACCGCCAGAAGACGAGCCCGCTGCACTTCAAGCCCACCGACTCGCCGCACTACTACCGGATCATCCGGCAGCTCGCCAAGGCCGAGGGCAAGAAGGTCACGCGCGAGGAGTACGGCCTGGACGCGATGACGCGCGGGTGCCTCGGCGGCATCACGTTCTGCTTCATCTCGCACGTGGGCGACCTCCAGCCGTGCGGGTACTTCGACATGCAACTCGGCAACGTGAAGGACCGTCCGTTCTCGCAGATCTGGACCGATTCGAAGGTCTTCAACGAGCTCCGCGACTACTCGCTGCTCAAGGGCAAATGCGGCGCGTGCGAGTACAAGGCCGTGTGCGGCGGGTGCCGTGCGCGCGCACTTGAGGTCACGGGTGATTACCTCGCCTCGGAACCGTACTGCATCTATGAGCCTCCCGGCTGGACCGGCGAGTGCGACGAGGCGGCTGAAGCGACCGACTAGGACCAGGGGCCGGTCTCCGGCCCTGGAGGACCGATAGATGCACGAGATCGACGATCGGGCCAGGCAGCTCCTCGCGGCCTCCAGCGACGGCCTACCTGTGTCGGTGCGGCCGTACGCCGACCTCGGCGCCCGCATGGGGCTGAGCGGCGCTGAGGTCGTGGCGACCCTGCGCGTGCTGCGCGATGCGCGCGTGCTCCGGCGTGTCGGCGCGGTGCTGTCGCCCTCGGCCCTCGGCTACCACACCGCGCTCGGCGCGCTGGCGGTCTCCGAGGACGCGCTCGACGATGCGGCGTCCGTGCTCGCGGGGGTGCCGAACGTCACGCATGCCTTCGAGATGGATGACCGCTATCGCCTGTGGTTCGCGCTGGCGGCGCCCTCGACGGCGCGCCTCGAGATCGCCGAGAGCGAGATCGCCGGCCGGCTCGGCGTGGCCGACCGCTTCCGGGTGCTGCCTGCCGAGGAGTACCGCGTGACGCACGGTTTCGACGCCGACGGCGCGCCGGAGCCTCCCGTGCACGCAGCGGCCGCCGTGCAGCTGGATCACGACGCCCGCGCGCTGGTGAGGCTGCTCCAGGGCGACCTGCCGCTGGAGGAGCGTCCGTTCTCGGCGCTTGCACAGACCCTTGCCGAATGCGGATACGACGCCGACGAGCACCAGGTGCTCGAGCAGGTGCACGCCCTGGTCGCCGGCGGCGTGATCCTGCGGTTCGGGCTCACCGTGCGGGAGCGCGCGGAGTCGTGGCGCCTGGCGCTGGCGACCTGGGTGAATCCCCGGCACGCGGCGGAGGCGGGCTCGCTCATCGCGGCGTTCCCGGAGGTCGTGCACTGCTTCGACCGGCGCGTCCCGGGCGGCGGCAGAGCGATCGTCGCGATCGTCGAGACCCCCGACCGGGCGTCGCTCGACCGTACGGTGGAGCGCATCCGCAGCGGCGCCGATCTCGATGCTCCGCGCATCGCGTACCCGCTCCGCGAACTGAAGCGTACGCCGATGCGGTACTTCTCCGAAGGAGATTAGCGATGTGGCCGCCGCGTGCGTGCGACCACGCGTTCGGCCTTCGGAAGCGGAACGCTTCGGTCGCACGCACGCGGCGACCGATGGGGCGCAGGGCGGGATGACCCGGAACGCTTCGTTCGCCTCCGCCCGGGGGCGGGCTCCGCGAGGCATGAGGCAGGACCGGAAGCGTTCCGCTTCCGAAGGCCGAACGCGGAGGTCCTGCCTCGTGCGTCCCTGATATACTCACGTCTCGACCGTCAGCCACTCCTCAGGGGGTCTCGTACAGATGAATCACGCACACTCTTCGGACCTGTTCGCACGCGCGCAGCGCGTCATCCCGGGCGGCGTGAACTCCCCGGTCCGCGCGTTCAAGAGCGTCGGCATCGATCCGCTCTTCTACGAGCACGCCAAGGGGTCACGTGTGTGGGACGTCGACGGCAACGAGTACATCGACTTCGTGGCCTCGTGGGGCCCGATGATCCTCGGCCACGCGCCCGACGTGGTGCTCGACGCGGTGCGCGAGCAGCTCGGCAAGGGCACCAGCTACGGTGCGCCGACCGAGATCGAGATCCTCGCCGCCGAGGCGGTCATCGACGCCGTGCCGTCCATCGAGATGGTACGTATGGTCTCCTCCGGCACCGAGGCCACGATGAGCGCGATCCGGCTCGCCCGCGGCTACACCGGTCGCGAGAAGTTCATCAAGTTCGACGGCAACTACCACGGTCACTCCGACGCGCTGCTGGCGGCGGCGGGAAGCGGCCTGCTCACGCTCAACATCCCCGGTACGCCCGGCGTCACCCAGGGCGCGGTGGCCGACACGATGGTGCTCCCGTACAACGACATCGACGCCGTGCGCGAGGCGCTTGAGGCGTATCCGGAGCAGATCGCCGCGATCATCGTGGAGCCCGTCGCCGGCAACATGGGCGTGGTCCCGCCTGCCGAAGGGTTCCTCGAGGGGCTGCGTGAGCTCTGCACCGCGCACGGCACCGTGCTCATCTTCGACGAGGTCATCACCGGCTTCCGTGTGGCCCGCGGCGGCGCGCAGGAGCGCTTCGGCGTGATGCCCGACCTCACCACCCTCGGCAAGATCATCGGCGGCGGCTTCCCGGTGGGCGCATTCGGCGGACGGCGCGAGATCATGGAGCATCTGGCGCCGGTGGGCCCCGTTTACCAGGCAGGCACGCTCTCGGGCAACCCGATCGCGATGGTGGCCGGTCTCGCGCTCATGGCCGAGCTTGCAAAGCCGGGCGTCTACGACGAGCTCGAGCGCAAGGGCGCGCGCCTCGAGGCGGGATTGCGCGCCGCGGTCGACGCTGCGGGCATCGACGCGTTCCTCACACGCGTGGGCGCCATGGCCTGCATGTTCTTCACTGCCGAGGAGGTCCGCGACTGGCCGTCGGCCTCCACAAGCGACACCGATCGCTACGCGCGCTACTTCCGGGGCATGCTCGATCGCGGCATCGTGCTCGCACCGAGCCAGTTCGAGGCCACGTTCGTGGGTCTCGCGCACTCCGATGCAGACATCGACGCGATGACGTCTGCGGCGGCCGAGGTGCTCGCGGGCCTGTAGTCGGGCGTCGCCTTGTGTGCTTCTCCGCAGAGTGGGTACAGTCGTGCCGGAGGCCGTGAACGCGGTCGCCGGCACGTCACTTTGGGGAGCGACTGATGACCGGGGGTGCCTGGATGGGTGAACAGGCGAAGATCGTGACACACGACCAACACGCGGCAGGCAACGAGACACGGGGGAGCACGGGCGCCCGTTGGCTGTTCGCGGCGCTGGTGGTCCTGGGTCTTATCGTGGTCGCGGTGCTCGCCTTCAACGCGGCAACGGACGACCCGGGCGCCGACGACGGGAGCGTCACGGAGCCCTCCGGGGCCACAGACGTTGGCTCCTCCGCCTCGTCGGGCCAGATCCCCTCCACCGTGGCTACCGAGGGCGCCCGGCTGACGCTGTTGCCGGGCCCGCCGGCGGGCACGATGGCGATGCTCGAGACCGCCACGGTGGCGGCTGACGCGGCGTACGCTGTGACGTTCCGGCCGTACGGTTACGGTCCCGGGCAAGGCTCCGGCGGTCTGGTGATCCGCATCGAAACGGCGACGCCCCAGAACGAGAGCGCGAACGCGTTCGACATGGGCGGGCGCAACGTTCTTGTGACCGTGTCGAGTGCCACAGGCGAGATCACCAGCGGCGGTGCTTACGAAGGGGTGCTCGCGTTCCGCCCGCAAGGTGGCCTTCTCGCACCGGTGCTCCGCGACGTCCGGCCCGTCGACTGATCCTCCACGAGCGGATACGGGCGACCGAAGGAAATCGGTGGCCGGTATGTGTCGCGTGTTCGTGGTGGGGTACATAGTCCCGTGCTCTGCGGCGCCTCCGAGGCGCCGCGGGTTGCTGCGGCATCGAACATGGGGGTTCACACACCGTCGCGGCTCACACAGGGGTCTGTGCGCGTCTGAGCTAGGGGGCTGGACGACATGAGTCAGCATCGCATCCGGGGTCGGTTCGGCATGCTCGCGATCGCAGTACTTGCGGTCGCGTTCCTGTTTCCGGGGGTGGCGCATGCGGCCGTGGGCGGTACGGTCACCGGCACCGTGGTGGACGGCGCCGCTGTGGGTATCGAGGGAATCACAGTGGTCCCGATCTCTACACTCGAGGGTAGGTGGGTCGAACAGTGGGATCTTCAGGCCGTGACCACGGCCGGCGGCTCGTATGAACTGACGTTGCCGACCGGCGAGTTCCGCTTCAGGTTCATCGACACCCAGGGGCTCGTGACCCCCACGCTCGGTGAGAAGTACTACGCGTACAAGTACTACCCGGATGCGAACTGGGTGGACGCGGGCACCTCCCTGGCGGTGGAGCTCGACGGATCCTACTCACTCGGCGAGACCGTTCTCAACGAAGGCGCCACGATCAGCGGTACCGTCACGGCCGACGACGGCGGCGACACGCTGCTCGGCATCCATGCCGTCGCGCACGTGCAGTTCGGAGGCGGATTCCCCGGCGTCCAGGAGGGCATCACTGATGCGTCCGGGAACTACACCATCGTCGGTCTGCCGCCGGGCACGTACGTGGTACGGTTCTGGGATCAGGACAACGGTGCCTACGCTTCCGAGTTCTACAACGACCAGCCGGACTGGCGGGTCGATCTGGCCGACAAGTTCGTCATCGGCGGCCCCGCGACGTCGCTCGCTGCCATCGACGCGCAGCTCGCTGCCGCGTGCAGCATCTCCGGTACGGTCACCGATGCGGGGATAGCCTCGCTGAACGGTGCGATCGTGCGACTGTCAGCGTTCAATCCCGATGGAGGATACTGGATGTGGGCGGCGGAGACCCGCACCTCCGGTGACACCGGGACCGACGGATGGTATCGCTTCTCCGGTCTGCGGGCCGGTGTGTACCGGTTGATGGTCGAAGGCCCGGACGGGTCGTATGCGAGCGAGTGCTACAACGACAAGCCGCCGCTTCCCATCATGGGCGACGACATCGTCGTTGGTGGAGCCATGTCCGCGGACGCAACCGCGGATGTGGCGCTCGCGCCTGCCGGATACATCACCGGGCACGTGCGGCAGGAAGGCAGCGGCGATCCGATCGCGGACCTTCCGGTGAACGCGTGTATCGATCGCGACGGCTGGTACGAAGCGGTCGCATGGGCGAGCACCGACAGCAATGGTCTCTACACCATCGGGCACATGGCTACCGGTACGTACTACGTGCAGTTCATCGGTGCGAGCGGCTGGGTCGGTGAGATCTACAACGATCAGCGTGACTGGTGGAGCGCGGACGGGGTGTCGGTGGTGGCGGGGCTGACCACGACGCTCGACGACGCATACCTCACTGCGGGTGCGAGTGCGGAGGGCTACGTGTACGCGCCTGATGGCACGACACCGCTCTCAGGCATGGCGGTCACACCCGTCCGTCGCGTCGACTACGGCGACGGGAACATCGGCCACGAGGAGCGGGGCGACCTCACCTACTACACGGACATCGATCCGCTGGGGCACTTCCGCATCGAGGGCCTGGAGCCGGGCGACTGGGCGCTGAGGATCTACGACCCGAGTGGGATGTACGCGGCGCAGTTCCAGGACGGTGAACTCATACCGAGCAACGCGTTCTTCCGTACGATCGCCTCCGGAGAGACCTGGAGCGTGCCGAACATCGTCCTGTCAGAGGCGGGCACGATCAATGGCACGGTCTACGACGACGGAGAGCCCGGCACCCCGCTCGAAGGCATCACGGTCGCCGCGTGGATTCCGATCGGCGGCGGCTACGAGTGGATCGTCAGCGATCAGACCGACAGCGCCGGCTACTACGAGCTCCTCGGCGTGATGCCGGGTGAGGTCTACCTCGAATTCCAGGGCAACACAGAGTGGCTGGGCGAGTACTGGTCCGATGACCCGGTGGGCGGCACGCGCGATCGCATGTTGGCCGACCCGGTCACCGTGACAGCCGGGTTGACCGCAACGTTCGACACACATCTTGAGGCGGCTGCCATCGTGGCGGGGCACGTCACGACGGACGGTGGGACGACGGATCTGGCGAACATCTCGGTCGTGCCGATGCAGCTGGAGGGCGATGGCTTCAACACCTGGTGGAACCACCGGTGGGACCTCCAGGACCAGACTGACGAGGCCGGGTTGTTCGAGGTCGGCGGCCTGACGCCCGGCACGTGGTCACTCATGTACACGGACCCCAGCGGGCTCTACGCCACCGAGTACTGGAACGAACAGAGCCTGCAGTCGCAGGTCGACATGTTCGACATCACCGGCGGCGGTCTGCAGCCCGGCAGCTACGATGCCGACCTTGAGCCGGGCTGCGAGATAGCCGGCACCGTGTACGGCGCAACGGAGCCTGAGCCGACGGCCCTGGCGAACATGGGCGTCTCGGCCAATGTCGATCGCGGCAACTGGTATGAGTCGGTCGCATGGACGAACACCGGGCCGGACGGCTCCTACACGCTCACAGGCATGCAGACGGGCACGTACTTCGTCGAGTTCTACGGAGACGCCGATTGGATGGGGCAGTTCTACTCGGACACCTATCCGGGCACGCGCGATTGGATGCAGGCCACGGGTCTCGCGATCACGCCGGACGAGCCCGCTTCGGGCATCAACGCGCTGCTGCAGGCAGCCGCGCAGATCACCGGACATGTGAGCACCAATGACGGTGATGTGATCGCGGATGCCGAGGGGATCCAGGTCATCCCGCTCCAGTACAACGAGGGAAGCCAGCGGTGGGAGTACCAATGGCACCTCAGCGCGATGACCGACTCCGTGGGCGACTACACGATCGGCGGGCTGGACTTCACCGACTACAAGATCGTCTTTCAGGACCCGAACGGTCAGTGGGCCACGGAGTTCTATCACGACACGAGCTCACCGCTCGACGCGTTGCTCGTGGGCGTCACGACCGACACCTGGGTCGCCAATGAGGAGCTTGTGCCGGGCAACACCATCACCGGCACGGTGACCGGGTACGTTGCGGCGTCGGACTCCGTCGAGCCGCTCGAAGGCATCGGGATCGCTGCGGGGCCATGCGATGACGAGGGCTACTACGAGCACATCACATGGGCGAACACAGGGATCGACGGCACGTTCGAACTCCGTGGGCTTCCCGCCGGCTCGTTCAAGGTCCAGTTCTGGGACGAGAGCGGCGCATACGTGAGTGAGTTCTACAACGACACGACGGACTTCAACGCGGCGACACCGGTCGCATTCGCTGGCACGGGTCAGTCTCAAGACCTCGGCACCATCGATCTCGATGTGGCCGCTCGTCTGACCGGGCACGTCACGAACGGTGTGGGCGATCTGGCCGGGATCGACGTGGTGCCGATGTACTGGCGTGACGACGGCGAGGGCGGTGGCTGGTGGGAGGAGCGCTGGGACCTCGCGCGACAGACCAGCGACGACGGCACCTTCACGTTGACCGGTCTGACACCTTCCGTGGAGCCTGACGTGGTCATCATGTTCCAGGACCCCTCGGGCATGTACGCCAAGGAGTACTACGACGACGCGTCGACGCCCGGCGATGCGCTGCGCCTGAAGCTCGACCCGGGGCCGAACCTGCTGCCCGATGTGGTTCTGGAGCAAGCGAACCACATCTCGGGTACGGTGACCTCAGACGGTGCGACCGGTATCGGCGGGGTCACTGTAGCCGCCGGACCGTACGATCCGGGAACCGGCCAGTACGAGCACATCGCCTGGGCGATGACGAGCTCCGAGCCGGGTTCCGAGGGGACGTATGACCTCGGCGGGCTGCCGGCTGGCTCGTACGTGGTGCAGTTCTGGGATGACGCCGGCACGTTCATCGACCAGTTCTACTCCGAGTCGGAGCCCGCCACGCGCGACATCGCGCAGGCCACGCCGATCGTGTTCGCGGGTAGCGGCGAGACGCGGACGGGTATCGACGCACAGATGGTCGTCGGCGCGATGGTGACAGGCGTGATCAAAGAGCTTGGCGGCACCACGCCCTTCCCCGGGATCGACGTCGTGCCGGTCGTCTGGATCGACACCGGTGAAGGCGATGGCTGGTGGGAGCAGCAGTGGTGGCGCTCGACGCAGACGAACGACCTCGGTGAGTTCCAGCTCACGGGATTCGAGCCAGGCGAGACCATCAGGCTGCTGTTCCAGGACCCCTCCGGCATGTGGGCATACGAGTATTACGACGACGCGCTGACCGTGGACACGGCAGTCGACATCGGACCGCTTCTCGCGGGCGACAATCCGCTCGGCCCGATATCGCTCGATGAGGCGAACCACATCATCGGCACGGTCACGTCGGCTGGCGGGCCGCTCGGCGAGATCATGGTCGCGGCTGGCATCTACGACCGCGACACCGACTACTACGAGCATGTGTCATGGACGATGACGAGTTCCGAGGAGGGCCTGGAGGGCACGTACGACCTCGGCGGACTGCCACCGGGATCCTACATCATCCAGTTCTGGGACGATCTCGGGAACTACAGCACGAAGTTCTACGACGGCACCGCACAGGGGACGACGGATTGGGCGGCCTCGCTCCCGGTGGAGTTCGCCGGCAATGGCGGGGTCGTGACCGGCGTCGACGCATACCTCGATCCCGCGGCACGGGTGAGCGGCACCGTTTACGGCGACGGCGGTGCTGGGCCCCTCGGTGGCATCGATGTCGAGATCTACACATTCAACGGCGAGTGGTGGGACCACAGCGGGTGGGTCCAGACGCAGGAGGACGGTACCTATAACTTCGGCGGCTTCGCCGACGGTACCGTATGCAGGTTGTGGTTCTCCGACTGGACCGGCACCTGGGCTGCCGAGGCGTACGCGGATGCGTCGTCATGGCAGTGGGGCGACGATGTGACCGCATCGATCGATACGCCGGCCGAGGGTGTCGACGTGACGCTCTCGCACGCCGGGAGCATCACCGGAATCGTGAGCGGTGACGGGGTGCCGCTGGTGGGTGCGCCCGTGGCGGCGGGTCCATACGACCCTGATACTGATACCTGGGACCCGTACTTCTTCACCGAGACCGACGAGTCGGGGAGCTACACGTTCCCCGGCCTCAAGCCCGGCGTGGCGTATCTCGTCCAGGCCGGCGACTACTCGGGGACCTATGCGTGGACGATGTGGACGTCTGGCGGGACCGGTACCGACGACTGGCATACCGGTGACGATGTCTTCGTGGAGGCGCCCCCTGCCGATCCCACCGTGTGCGACTTCGACCTCGTGACCGGCGGGTACATCACCGGCCACGTTGAGAACGAAGCCGGTGAGAGCCTCGCGGGCGTGAACGTCATGCTATTCACACCCACCGAGGTGGGCTGGGACGACTGGTGGGGCAGCTTCCGCGGCATGCAGGGTATGACCGACGAGAACGGCAACTACCGTGTGGGCGGCCTGTATCCGGGTGACTACCGCATCGCGTTCACCATGGAAGAGGGCTCCGGCTACGCATCCGAGTACTACAACGACCAGCCCATCCTCTCGATGGGCACCACGATCACGGTCACCGCGCTTGGCGAAGAGGTGCCGGTCGAGGACGCCGTACTCAGTGCGGCGGGCACGATAGAGGGCACCGTGTACGACGACGGAGATCCCGGGACGCCGCTCGAGGGGATCGAGGTCCGGGTCGTGGTGGCGACCGATGAGACCGGTGGTTGGCGTGAACTCGAGGTCGGGATGTACCGCACCGACGAGTTCGGCCACTACAGCATCGGCAACATCCGGCAGGAAGACGACGTGCGCGTCTACGCGTTCGATCCGATGGGCGGGTATGCGGAGGAGTGGTGGCAGGAGGCCACCGGCTTCGACACGGCCACCGCGTTGAACGCGCCGCAGACGGGCATCGACTTCACGCTCGGCCCGCCGGACATCGAGGCTCCTGCGATCGACATCACGGTCGATCCGGCGACGCCGGACGGTGAGAACGGTTGGTATGTGACCGCTCCGGCGATCACGCTCACGACCGATGACCCCACCGCGACCATCTGGTACCACTGGGGCAGCGACGCTCCAGCCGAGTACGCGGAACCGATCGAGCCTCCTGCGGGCACGGCAACGCTCACCTTCTGGGCGAGCGACCCCGTGGGCAACGAGAGCGAGCACGGCACGCGGGACTTCAAGTACGACCCGCTGCCGCCTGACGCTCCACTCACGATGAGTGTGTCACAGACCGGTCCGACCGAGGTCACGGCCACCTGGGGCGTGTCGCTTGATGAGGACAGTGGGCTCAGCCACTACGAGCTCTGGACTTCCTCGGATGGCACGGCATGGGGCCTTGAGGCCGATGACATCGTAGGCGAGAGTCACCTGCTCGAGGGCCTTGAGTCAGGTGACCTGTACGTGAAGGTCGCGGCCGTCGACATGGCGGGCAACACCTCGCTGTATAGCCCGAGCGACTACGTGTGGGTTGATGCGGACGCGCCTGAGACCACGGCGATCGTGGCGCCGGCCGCGCCTGATGGCGCGAACGGCTGGTACGTGACCGCGACGTCGATCACGCTGTCGTGTGACGACCCTGAGGCCAGCACATGGTACCGGTGGGGCGCTGACGAGTTCGTCGAGTACGCGACGCCGCTGACGGCCGCCGAGGGGACCAGCACGCTCACGTACTACTCCGAGGACGCGATCGGCAACGCGGAGACCCACAAGACGCTGACCGTCAAGGTCGACACGGCCGCGCCAGCGCAAGTCACGAACCTCAGCGCGATAGCGGTGAGCGAATCGGCGATCGACCTCGAGTGGGACGTAGCCACCGATGAAACGAGCGGAGTGTGGGGTTACCGGATCTACCAGGACGGATCGTTCGTGACCACGGTGACCGCGACCGCGTACCAGGCGACCGTGCTCACCCCGGACACGCTCTACAGCTTCACGGTCTCCGCCTACGACCGTGCGGGCAACGAAGGTCTCGAGAGCGCGTCTGCCGATGAGGCCACGTTTGCCGATACCACGGCGCCGACCACGGCGATCGAGGTCGATCCGGCGACTCCTGATGGCCAGAACGGCTGGTATACGCAGGATGCCACCATCACGCTGACACCGAGCGAGCCAGCCACCACATGGTGGCAGTGGGCCGATAGCATCCCGACCGAGTACAGTGCGGGATTCAAGCTCCCGCTCGGCGAGAACGTGCTGACCTACTGGTCGGTGGATGCGTCTGACAACATCGAGGACCCGAAGCCGACGCGGACGTTCAAGCTGGACAAGACGGCTCCGGGCGTGCCAGGCGGCTTCACCGCTGAGCGCAGTGGCGCCACCGCGGTGACCCTTACCTGGACCGCCTCAAGCGACGCCGAGAGTGGCATCGCGAGCTACACCTACACGCAGACCGGACCGCAGTCCGGCAGCGGACTGATCGGCGGAGCACAGACCACGTACACGATCAACGCACTGCCCGACGGCACCTATACGTTCAACCTGCGCGCACGCAACGCCGCGGGCCTGCTGTCAATGCCGACCGCGACGCTCACGGTCGTGATCGACACCACAGCGCCCGTGACAACGGCGTCAACCGCGCCATCGGAGCCCGACGGCACGAACGGTTGGTTCAAGACGGTGCCGACCATCACGCTCAGCTCCACCGCGCCCGACATCGACTCGATCGTCTACCGTTGGGGCGCGGGGGTCGAAGTCACCTACACAACGGGCTTCCAGCCGCCGGTACAGGGGACGAGCACGCTCTGGTGGCGGGGCACCGACGATTACGGCAACGTCGAGGCGTGGAAGTCCCAGGCGTTCAAAGTCGACAGCGTCGCTCCGGCTGCGCCGGGTGGCGTTGAAGGCATGGCCACCGGCCAGACCACGGCAAGCTTCTGGTGGAGCGCGGTGGCTGGCGATACCAGCGGCATCGCGCGGTACCGCGTGTACCGCAACGGTTCAGTGGCCGATGAGGTGCTCGGCACGAGCTTCGACGCTGCGGGCCTGACACCCGGAACCACCTACAGCTTCACGGTGCGCGCGATCGACCTTGCCGGCAACGAGGGTCCGCTCAGCGAACCGGTGAGTGTCACCACAGATGCGCCGACACTCTACACGGTCACGTTCCGTGACTGGGATGGCACGGTGCTCAAGTCGGAGGAGGTCGCCGAGGGTGGTGCGGCCACAGCGCCTGCCGACCCCACGCGCACGGGCTACACGTTCGCGGGTTGGGACGTGGGCTTCGGCGTGGTCACGAGCGACCTCACGGTCACGGCGACCTACACCTACGACGGGGTCGCGTGGGAGACGATCGGAGACGTGGACTACGCACGCGTAGCCGGGGCGCTCAGGTTCGACACCGCCGCTCAGTCGGCGCTCGATGCCTTCCCGGCGGGTGCGTCCACTGCGGTCATCGCGTACGGACGTGACTTCCCCGATGCGCTTGCGGCATCGCCGCTTGCGGGTGCCGTGAATGGACCGATCCTGCTGACCGAGACCGCTACCCTTCCGCAGGCCACCGCCGACGCGCTCACCGACCTCGGCGTCACCAAGGTCTACATCGTGGGCGGTACGGGCGTGGTCTCGTCGGCCGTCGAAGCGGCGATCCAGGCCCTGGGCGTGAGCGAGATCGAACGGCTCTCCGGCGCCAACCGGTACATCACGGCACGCGAGATCGCCGATGAGGCCGTTGCGCTCGGAGCGAGCACTGCAGAGGCGTTCCTGGTGCGCGGCGACGACTTCGCCGATGCGCTCGCGGTCTCTTCGATCGCGGCGCAGGAGAAGGTGCCGGTGCTGCTCACCACTACGGCGACGCTTCACACCGAGGCGCGCGGCTTCCTCACCGCGACCGGCACAGACGATGTATACATCGCCGGCGGCACCGGCGTTGTGAGCGCGGCGGTCCAGGCCGAGGTGGATGCACTGCCGGGTGTCGCTGTGGAGCGTTGGTATGGCGACAACCGGTACCTCACCGGCGCGGCTGTGGTGCGCAACGCGATGACTACGTGGGCGATCCCGATGGTCGACATCGGCCTGGCGTCCGGCGAGAACTTCCCGGACGCGCTTGCCGGTGGTGCGGTCATGGGCTACAAGCACGGGCTCCTGCTGCTCACGCAGCCCACCGTGCTCTCGGCGCCCACCGCGACCCTCATCACCGAGAACAAGGCCACGATCGAGAGTGTCGAGTTCTTCGGTGGCACAGGCGCGCTGGCGCCCGCGATCCCCACCACGGTGCAGCAACTGCTGCAGTGACGCCGGAGCACGCACGACCTGGAGGGGCCGTCTTCGGGCGGCCCCTTCCACGTGCTCGGCCCGCCGCGCGCCGTGCATACGCGGAGTGTCGAAGGGCGTGATGCAGTCGCTTGCAGTCCCCGCGCGGTGGTGTAGGCTGGATGCGAGCGGCACGGGAATCCCGTGCCGTGTCATGCGTCCCGGAGGTTCCGCCACGGGCGGGGCAGAGGAGAGATGCAGATGAAGGCGATCATCCCGGCGGGTGGCCTCGGCACGAGGTTCCTTCCCGTGACGAAGGAGCAGCCCAAAGAGATGCTTCCGGTCGTCAACAAGCCGGTCATCCAGTACGTGGTCGAGGAGGCCGTCGCTGCTGGTGCAGACGACATCCTGATCGTGACGGGTCGCGGCAAGCGTGCTATCGAGGATCACTTCGACCGTTCCGCCGAGCTCGAGGACCTGCTCGAGCGTTCGGGCAGCACCGACAAGCTGCGCCAGGTGCGTCAGATCCCGGATCTGGCCAACGTCTTCTACGTGCGTCAGGGCCGACCCCGCGGCCTCGGCCATGCGGTCCTGTGCGCGGCGCCGCATACGCTGGATCAGCCGTTCTACGTGCTCCTTGGCGACGTGATCGTGCCGCAGGGCACCTGTCTGCCGAGGCTCAAGGAGGTCCATGAGAAGTACGGCGCGTCGGTGATCGCCGTGCAGCCGGTGGAACGTGAGTATGTGAGTCGCTACGGCGTGATCGCCGGGCGCGAGGTGGAGCCGGGCGTGTGGGAGGTCACCGACCTCGTGGAGAAGCCCCCGGCGAACGAGGCGCCTTCGAACCTCGCCATCTTCGGCCGTTATCTGCTCACGCCCAAGGTGATGGAGCTCCTGCCGCATGTGGAGGCGGGCAGAGGCGGCGAGATCCAGCTCACCGACGCGCTGCGCGAACTGCTGAGGCACGAGGAGATCTACGCTGTCACGATGGAGTGTCCCGGTTTCGACACGGGCAACATCCTGTCGTGGCTGGAGACCAACATCACGCTGGCGCTCGAGACCGAGGAGTTCGGCTCGCAGCTGCGAGAGAGCCTGGAGCGCATCCTCGGCGAGACGATCGTGTAGCGCGCCCTACACGCCGCGCGTGCGTCCGCGCTTGAGGTAGCCGGCCGCCGACGCTGACACCGCGGCGATGTCGCGTCTGTTGATCAGGAGCCAGTCGGCCGGACGCGCACCGGTGTGGCGAGCGAACATCGCCATGATCGCGATGGCGCCGGTGCCGTAGGAGAGCGTGGAAGCGAGTCCGGCGCCCACCGCGCCGAGCTTCGGCACGAGCACGATGTTGATGGCCACGTTGGCCGTCGCGGTGAGCACCGCGATCCACGGGTACAGCAGCCCCTTCGAGGTGAGGTTCGCGAAGAGCACCTGCGAGATGCCGTTCAGCCATACACCGGGCAGGAGCACGAAGAACGGCAGGGCCGCCGGGAGGAAGTCGGCACCGTAGAACAGGCGGATCAGCGGGTTGATGAGCACCGCGGCCACCACGCAGATCACGAGCATGAGCCCCGCGGTCACCCGGCTGCTCCGCATCGCGAGCATGTCGGCGCTTTGCTCCCCGGTCTGCATGCTCTTGGAGAGCAGCGCCTGCGCGAGCGCCTTGGGCACGTACCACATGAGCTCGGCGGCCATGACCGCGATCGAGTAGATGCCCACCGTCTCCGCTCCGGCCAGATACCCCACGATGATGATGTCGGCCCGGTAGCTCAGATACGTGGCGAGGTGGTTGGCGTACGCCCTGAATGAGTACGAGGCGGCTTCGCGCATCGAGTCGAGATGCACGCGGATCCGCTTGGTGTAGCGCTTGAAGAGCCGTGCGGTGTTGAGCAGGAGGGTGACCGCGACATTCACGGAGGTGGCGAGCATGGCCATCGGCACCGTGAGCTGACCGAGCGCCCAGGCCACGAGAATGACCACGATGGAGGCCGCGGTGCCTGCCATCTGCGTGCGCGAGATCGCCTTCATCTCGCCGACGCCTACGTTGATGCCCTGTATGAACTGGTTTGCGAGCGCGAACGGCATGAGCGCGATCGCGATCGCGGCAGCAGCGAGGGGTATCCCGTCCACGACCGCGAGCGGGCCGAGGGTGAACAACCACATGAGCGGTGCGTTGATCGCGCCAAGGATCAGCGCGTACAGGAACGAGTTGCCGAGCACCTCGCCGATGCCGTGCCCGCGCTTGCCCACGAAGTAGGTGTTCGCGGTGGTGATACCCATGTTCAGCACCACGGAAAGGATGTTGAGCACCTGCTGCACCACGGAGAGCTGGCCCTTGCCTGCGGGTCCGAGGGTGCGCGCGATCAGCACGCTCGATACGAAGCTCGTGACGAGCGCGAGCACCTGCGCCGAAAGCGCGAAGGCCGAGGCCGAGCCGAGGCGGACCTGCTGGCGCGGAGCGGCGTCCGGGGAGGCGGGTCCGGCTGCGGGTCCGGCGGTGTCGGGTTCGTCGGGCATGGGTCGCTTTCGGGGTGGGTACCGGGTCACGGCTGCAAGGATACACGAGGCGTCAGGCGCTGATCGCTACGGTGTGGCAACCGAAGGTGGGAGTCAGCCCGTCACGAGCCCATACACCGCTGTGCAATCCAGTCGTGTACGCTGTTCACGATCGACGACTACGGATGTGACGAGGTGGGTGCTGGCATGGATCTTCGCGGCAAGCAGGTTGTGGTCACCGGTGCTGATGGCTTCATCGGGAGCCACCTGGTCGAACGACTCGTCGCACACGGCAGCCGTGTCACGGCCTTCTGCTACTACAACTCCTTCAACTCCTGGGGCTGGCTGGACAGCGTCCCCGCAGAGATCATGTCCGAGGTCGACGTGTTCATGGGGGACATCAGGGACCCCAATGGTGTGCGCACCGCGCTGGAGGGCGCGGACGCCGTGATGCACCTCGCGGCACTCATCGGCATCCCGTTCTCGTACCACTCGCCGGACAGCTACGTGGACACCAACGTGAAGGGCACCCTGAACGTGCTGCAGGCGGCGCGCGACCGCGGGCTCGAGCGGGTGGTGGTCACCAGCACGAGCGAGGTGTACGGAACCGCCCGGTACGTTCCGATCGACGAGCGGCACCCGCGTCAGGGGCAGTCGCCGTATTCGGCCTCCAAGATAGGTGCCGATGCGATGGCGGACTCCTTCTACCGCAGCTTCGGCTTGCCGGTGACGATCGTGCGTCCCTTCAACACGTTCGGCCCTCGCCAGTCAGCGCGCGCGGTCATCCCCACCATCATCACCCAGCTCATGAGCGGGGCCGACGAGCTGCATCTGGGCTCGCTCCATCCTACCCGGGATCTCACATACGTCACCGACTCGGCGGCGGGCTTCATCGCGCTCGGCGAGTGCGACGCGGCCGTCGGCCGTGACGTGAACCTCGGTGTGGGCGAGGAGATCGCGATCGGTGCGCTGGCGGAGCTCATCATGGATGTCGTCGGACGGACGGTGCCGATAGTCGGCGACGACCAGCGCTCGCGACCGGAGAGGAGCGAGGTGGAACGCCTCCTCTCGGACAACGCGCTCGCCCGGGAGCTGACGGGCTGGGTTCCGCAGGTATCGCTGCGTGAGGGTCTTGAGCGCACCGTGGCCTGGTTCGCCGAGGCGGACAATCGTGCCGGTTACAAGACCGGCTACGCGATCTGACGGAGGAACGATGGGCTCGCATGCCGTGATACTCGCTGGTGGCAAAGGAACGCGCCTGGCGCCGTACACCACCGTGTTCCCCAAGCCGCTCATGCCGCTCGGGGAGACCCCGATCCTGGAGATCGTTCTCAGGCAGCTTGCGTCACGTGGGTTCGACAGGGCCACACTGGCCGTCGGCTATCTGGCTGAGCTGATCGAGGCGTTCCTCGGCGATGGATCGCGCTACGGCATCGGGGTCGACTACTCGCGCGAAGATGAGCCGCTCGGGACTGCGGGCCCGCTGGCGCTCGTCCCGGGTCTCGCCGAGCCGTTCCTCGTCATGAACGGTGACGTGCTCACCACACTCGACTACGGCACCTTCCTCGCCGGGCATCGCGCATCCGGAGCGATCGCGTCGATCGCCACCAAGACGCGCACCACGAAGATCGACTTCGGGATCGTGGAGAGCGACGAGCGCGGTATCATCACCGGTTACGTAGAGAAGCCGGAGCACGAGTACCTGGTCAGCATGGGCGTGTACGCGTTCTCTCCGGAAGCCCTCTCGCACATCGAGCCCGGGGAGCGGCTGGACTTCCCGGATCTCATCCTCAGGCTCATCGACCGAGGTGAGGTGGTGCGCTCGGTGCCTTTCGGCGGCTACTGGCTCGATATCGGACGACACGACGACTTCGCTCGCGCCCAGGAAGAGTTCGAGGCCAGACGTGCCGAGTTCCTGCCGGGCGGCGACTAGGATGGCGGAGGTGCTCGTCACCGGTGCGGCGGGGTTCCTCGGCAGCGCGGTCTGCCAAGCGGCACGTGTCGAGGGGTCGTCGGTCATCGGGTTGGTACGTCCGGGTGAGCTCGCCCGGCCGATCGAAGGCGTCATCTATCGCGAACTCGATTGGGGCGACGACACCGCGGTGCGCGCCGCGTTCGCCGCTGCCGCGCCAGAGCGAATAGTGCACTGCGCCGGGGCCACGCCGCGGGCATCGATCTCCACGTCCGCGCTCTATGAGGCGAACGTAGGTCTCGTGTGGCGGCTGCTCGAACACGTCGCCTCGGAGGTTCCTGCCGCCGGTGTCGTGATCGTGAGCTCAGCGGCGGTCTACGGCTCGAGTCCGGGCATCCCCACAACTGAGGAAGAGCCGCTCGACCCGTCGACCCACTACGCTTGGAGCAAGGTGATGGCCGAGCAGGCTGCGCGCGCGTTTGCCAGCGTCGAGGGTGTTCACGCGTGCATCGCGCGGCCGTTCAACCTGCTCGGTGCGGGCGAGCCCCAGGGATCGGTGGTAAGCGACGTCATCGAGCAGATCGAGGCGGACGCCGAGGTCATCCGCGTGCGAGAGACCGCCTCGGTACGCGACTTCATCGATGTCGATGACGCGGCGAGGGCGCTGTTGCTGCTTGCCGAGCGGGGCGAGCCCGGGCAGGCGTACAACGTGTGCAGCGGGACGGGTGTCACGGTGGCGATGCTCATCGCCGAGATGCTGCGCGTCTGGGGCTCGTCTGCTCCCGTTGAGGTCGCCGATCAGTCCGATTGCGGAACGGTCTCTCTCGGAGACGATCGCAGGTTGCGGGAGCTGGGGTGGACTTCCCGCTTCGACCTGACCGACTCACTCAAGGGGTTGTGCTCGCGATGATGGAGAATGCGGATACGCTCGGAGAACGATCCGCTCTGCGCACGCGCAGGGCACGCCTCAAGGCGAGGCTCGATCGTCGGGGACTCAGGTGGCTACGTACATCGCTGATGGTGGTCTCTCTGGCGCTTGCGGGTCCATCGGCGACACCGGACGCGGAGATACAGGTCGTGCTTGACCGGTTCGGGCTCCGCTGGATTCTGAGACGCCTGCTTGAGCGGTCGGCCGAACTGCGGGCGCGGGGCGTCACTGGAGTCGTGCACCGGAGGGGCGCCTGGTTCCATCGATTCGACGAAACGCACGTTCACGCCGAGACGCCCGGTGCCCGGTGTGCGAGTCCGGATGAACTGGATGGGCAGACCCGCGACACATGGGAGCACCACTACACGCCGGTGCCTGGCGACACGGTTGTGGACATCGGTGCGGGAACCGGGACCGAGGTGCTCCGGTGGTCACGATCGGTCGGTGCGGCCGGACGAGTGATCGCGGTGGAGGCGCATCCGCGGACTTTCGGCGTCATGCAGACCCTGTGCGAACTCAACGGCCTCACCAACGTCAGCCTCCTGAACGTCGCGGTATCCGATTCGTCGGGGACGATCGAGATCGAGACGCTGGCGGAGCATGAGGCGGCCAGCATTGTCACGGGCCAGGGGACCGTACCCGTGCGGTGTGTGACCGTTGACCAGCTGCTCGATCTTGCTGGTCTCGACACCGTGGACTTCCTCAAGATGAACATCGAAGGAGCGGAACTGCCCGCGCTTCAGGCGATGCGCACGGGGGCCGAGAGGATCCGCAGGCTCTGTGTATCGTGCCACGACTTCCGCGCCGAGTGGGGTCATGGGGAGGTGTTCCGCACGCGTGACGGCGTGATCCATGCCCTTCGCGAGATGGGGTTCAGCGTCGGGCGCCGGCATGACGAACGCCCGTGGATCCGGGATCAGGTGTTCGCTCGACGGCCTGGCCTGGGCGTCTGAGTCCGTCAACGAGCGATGGCTCCGCCAAGGCCCGGTTCCGATGCCATCGGCATCCACCGCTCTGGGGTACGATAGGCGAAACAGCCCAGGGGGCGACGCACGGCATCCCGCCGGTGCTGCCCGTCTCCGTGTCGCGATGTAGGCCGCCGTGCTCAAGAAGTCCATCTCGTTTCTCGGTGAGTATCTGCGCATCAACGCCATCAGGCGCATGTTCGCGCTCGTCGACGTCAGGTCGCGGGAGATCATCGGCCTGATCTCGCTCGCCGCGGTGTTCGCGGTCTTCGAGGGCATCGGCTTGTCGCTGCTGTTGCCGATCCTGCAGTACGCTGAGAGCGGGCAGACGGCGATCACTGACAGCTCCGGCGCGGTCTGGTCGGGTCTGGGGCGTCTGATGGAGGCGCTCGGACTACCGGTCACGCTGCCGGTGCTGCTCCTGATGGCGTTCATCCCCATCCTCCTGCGCCAGGTGGTCTTCTACGTGAACGCCTGGTATTCGGCCATCGTTTCAGGGCGTATCGCACTGCGGATGCGCATGCAGGCTCTCGATGCGATCCTCGATGCGGATCCCGAGTTCTTCACGCGGCATGCCCTCGGCAAGATCGTCGGTGTCGTATTGACCCAGACCTCGGCGGCCGGTCAGGCGGTGCTGCTGGTGATCAAGCAGTTGTCGGTCGTGCTTCTCATGGCGCTCTACATCGCGCTCCTGCTCGCGGTGTCGGTTCCGCTCACGGCCATCACCGCGACGTTCGCGCTGCTCGTCTCCGCCGTTGTGCGAACGAACGTCGTGCGGACGAAGAACTATGCGGTCGAGGCCGCGCGTGTGAGTCAGGAGCTCTCGAACAGGATCGTCGAGCGATTCGCCATGATCAGGCTCATCAAGCTGCGAGACCAGAAGCGGCAGGAGTCGGATCGTATCGCTGACCACTCCGAGGCGATGCGCGACATCAGCGTGCGACAGGCGAGGCTCGCCGCCAACATGGAGGTCACTGCCGATCCGCTGCTGATGCTGTCGGCCTTCGTGACGCTGTATGTGGGCATCGAGGGCCTGCAGATGACGCTTGCCCAGCTCGGCCTGGTGCTGTTCGTCCTGAGCAGGCTCAACGCCAAGGTCAAGGAGTTCAACGCCGGTCGCCAGCTGATCTCGTACAACGTGGCGGGGCTGTTGCTCGTGAACGAGATGACCGATGACGCCAGAGCGTCGGACACGATCAAGCGCGGCCAAGTGGCATTCGATGGCATCAGGCAGGAGATCCGGATCGAGAACGTGTCGTTCGACTACCCCGACACGTTCGAGTCCGACGGCTCGATGATCGGATCGGGCAAGCAGGTCCTCCGTGATGTGTCGCTCGTCATCCCCGCTGGCTCGTTCACCGCACTCGTCGGTCGCTCGGGTGGAGGGAAGTCCACGCTCGTCGAACTGCTGCCCAGGCTGCGTGACGTGTCCGGAGGGCGCATCCTGGTCGATGGCGTCGACATCCGGGAGTTCGATGTCGGCAGCCTCCGCAGAGGCATCGGCTATCTCACGCAGAGCGCGATGCTCTTCAACGACACGGTGCGGGAGAACCTTGTATACGGACTCGATCACGACCCCGGTGATGACCGGCTCCGCCAGGCGCTGGAGGATGCGTATGCGGCGTTCGTGTACGACCTTCCGGAGGGCATCCAGACCAGGATCGGCGACCGCGGCGTCCGCTTCTCCGGCGGCGAGCGCCAGCGCATCGCGCTCGCGCGCGTGCTGCTCGAGGACACATCGGTGCTGGTCCTCGACGAACCGACGAGCGCGCTCGACTCTGAGTCCGAGGAGTACATCCAGCGGGCGCTCAACAGGCTCCACAGCAAGAAGACCATCATCGTCATCGCTCATCGGCTCGCGACCGTGAGACAGGCCGACCAGATCGTCGTGATCGACGACGGCATGGTTGCCGAAAGCGGCACGCACGAGGAGCTGATGGACCGCGGCGAGCTCTACCAGCGGCTGTTCGAGAGCCAGTTGATGTGATGGACGCGTCCGACACGCCGAGGACGGTGGCATCTCCTGAGGCCAGCGCCGTATGTGACAGGCCGGTATCTGTGGGCTTCGTGTCCGCGCAGATGGCTACCCTGTTGGATCCGACGCTGCCGCCACGTCACGGAGGCGCCGAGCTCCAGATTCTGCGGCTTGCCGAGGAGTTCGGCAGAGACGTGCGCTTTCGGGTGCACCTGATGGTGGATGAGATCCCGCAAGGCACAGTACCGATTCCCGGTGTTGAGTTGCATCGGTTTCCTTCGCCGGTACAGAGAGGGCCCGGCAGCGTGCGGGCACTCGGTAACATCCTGCGGTGGATCACGGCGGTCAAGGAGATGGATTGCGACTGGCTGGTTCAGATGACCGGCAATCCGCTGACGTTCCATCTGGTGGTCGCGAGGCTTGTGCTGCGAAAGCGGATGGCGTTCCTTCTGTCCACCGACGCCGATGTCGATGGGGCGCTCTGGGCAGGCTCACCAAAGGTCCGCAGACAGTATCTGTGGGCTCGACGCCGTGCGGATCTCACAATGGCGCAACACGAAGGTCAGCGGGAGGCGCTCCGTGCTGTCGGCATCGAGTCGCATATCCTGCCCAGCGGCTTCCCCATTCCCCCGGATTCTGGCTGCGCTGAGCGCGACATCATACTCTGGGTGGCCAGCTGCCAGCCGTTGAAGCAGCCGGAGTTGTTCATGGAGCTCGCGCAGCGTTATCCCCGCACGCGGTTCGTGATGATCACGACACCCCGAGTTCGCTCACATTTCGATGAGACATGTGCGCGAGCGGCCGGCGTTCCCAACCTGACCGTCATCCAAGGAGTGCCGGACCTCCGACCCTACTACGATCGAGCGATCGCATTGGTGAATACCTCGACCATCGAGGGGTTCCCCAACACATTCTTGGAGGCCGCAATGTCCAGCACGCCAGTCGTTTCGTTGAACGTAGACCCGGGCCGCATGCTGTCTGAGGCGGGAGCTGGCATCGCCGGACTTGGGGAGTTCGAGCTGGTCGCTGAGGGCATCGGTCGTCTGATTCGTGATCCCGGCGAGAGAGCGCGCAGGGGAGCCGCTGCACGCAGATATGTGGTGGAGAAGCACGACGTGAAGCGGACGGCGGGTGTCCTGAAGCGACGGATCCTCGAGTCCGATGGTCCGAGATGTACGTGATATGAGGCGACCTTGTGGTGGCTTCCTGGTGCTAGCGGGGGACGGTCAGTGATGGTCTCTCCTCAGCACGGCAACGTTCGCGATAGTGCGCGTATGACCGTTACGGACACGCTGCTCGTCCTCACCGAGAATCACGGCTGGGGGGGCGCGGCGGTGTACTTGCGCGAGGTGCTTAGTGCTGTCAGTCCCCTCTACGGGCGGGTCATCGTCGTGTCAAACGCCGGCGGGTTGGACGTTAGCATCCTAATGGCGGGCATTGAGTCGGTGCCGAACATCGAGTTCGTGGAGGTTCGCTACCCTACGCGCAGCTGGGCGTGGACCACGCTGAGCCCGATATCGGGCAAGCTCACACTCTTCGTCTGGTGGTTGCTTCGTATCCTTGGGCCACCGTTGTTGAGGCGAAAGTGGAGATGCGCATTGCGCACGTTCACGCCTGATGCCGTACTGTGCGCAAACCACGGCCACGAGGTCGCCATCTGGACGATGATGGAAGTGTGCGGGGAGCAGGGCATACCCGCCGCCACATATCTGCTCGGCATGCCGGACGCATACGACAACGTGACGCCGCACCATCGTGAGAAGGCCGATCCCGTGATGTGGAGCGCCGCCCGGTTCGTGCTGGTCAATGCCTCGGCGGTGGGAGAGGCGCATGGCCGTGAGCGAGGGCTTCCGGCGGAGAAGGTCGTCGTCGTGCCGAATGGAGTCCCCGACGACCCCGCGCGCGCTCAGCCGATGGACTCCCCCGACTCGTTCAACGTAGGCACCCTCGGCCGTCTGTCGCGGCTCAAAGGGGTTCACCATCTCATCGCGGCGACCGGTCGGCTCGCCGCATCCGGCATTCCGGTGCACCTCGCGGTCGCGGGCGACGGCAGCGAAGCGAGCGCTCTGCGCGACCTGGCGGCTTCCTCGGGCATCGCGGACCGCGTCCGATTCGAAGGATTCGTGCCGGATGAGCGCGCCGGCGAGTTCCTCGCCGGGCTCGACGTGTTCGTTCTGGCGTCGCTGACCGAGGGGCTGCCCTTCACTGTCATGGAGGCGATGAGGGCAGGTCTTCCGATCGTCGCCAGCCGCGTGGGCGGAGTCCCTGAGATGATCGAGGACGGTGTCTCAGGCATCCTGTACGAGGCGGGCGACGAAGCTGCGCTTGCCGAGTCGCTTGAGCGGCTCTGGCGCGACCCGGATCTGGCGCGTCGTCTGGGCATCGCTGCACGTCGCAGGTATGAGGAGCGGTTCACGTTGGATGCGATGCACGAGGGCATCAGCCAGGCGTTCGTCGCCGGTGGACTTGCCGATGAGATGCCCGGGCGTCACGACAGCATGACGGGAGACGGCGTGTGAGGATCGCATTCGTCGGCGACCCTGCCAGCGTCCACCTTGAGCGGTGGATCAGGGAATTCGCGGCGCGCGGGCACGAGTGCGTGCTCTTCGCGCCCGCCGGCAGCGCGGATGCCAGGATGCCGTTCACCGCCATCGGGCGCGCGGGAGCGCGAGGCCCTGCCGGGTTCCTGATGCGGGTGCTCGACCTTCGTCGGCAGTTGCGCCGCTTCGAGCCGGATGTCGTCAACGCCCACTACGCGCACAACTACGGCACCTGGGCGGCGCTGGCAGGTCGGCGTCCCCTCGCGGTCACGTGCTGGGGGTCCGATCTCCTCGGCATGACGGGGCGTGGTGCAATCGAGCGTTGGAAGACGCGCGTGGCGGTGAGGTCGGCCGATATCGTCACGGTCAACTCGGACGAGCTCCGGCGGGCCGCGGAGGAGCTCGGCGCCGCACCCGAGCGCATCAGGAAGGTGGTCATCGGCATCGACCCACGGCCGTTCCTGGGCGCAGCCGAAGAGAAACACAATTCGTCGCCTGTAGTCCTCTCCACGCGGCGGCTGGAACCGCTCTACAACGTCGCGGACATCCTGACGGCATGTGCCAGCCTGGTCCTGGAAGGCCGTGCGCTACGGCTCATCGTGGCGAGCGATGGCAGTCTTGCCGGTGCGCTGCACGAGATGGCCGCACTGCAGGGCGCGTCTGATTCCATCGAGTTCACCGGCTTCGTCGATGATGAGGAGTTGGTCAGTCTCTACCGCCGGGCGAGCGTGTACGTTTCGGTGCCTTCGAGCGACTCGACGGCCGTGTCGCTGCTGCAGGCCATGGCGGCAGGTTGCGCCGTGGTCGCGACCGACCTCCCCGCCACCCGCGAGTGGGTCGACCCCGCAGCAGGAAACCGGCTTGTCAGCGTCGGGGCGCCGCGCGAGCTCGCGGAAGCGATCGCCGGGTTGCTCGACGCCCCTGACGTCTGTGCGGCGGCGGGCGACGCGAACAGCCGGGTCGTCGTTGAGCGTGCGGACTGGGCCACCCAGATGGATACCATGGAAGCACTGTACGAGCGGCTCGCAGGGGGCTCCTGATGAAGGTCGTCATGCTGGTCCTCAACGACATGACGTGGGACGCGCGCGTCGACAGGGAGGCCGCCGCGCTCGCGGAGGCCGGCCACTCGGTGACCGTGCTCGCGCTGCGTTCGGACGGCCCGGCCGAGCGCGAGCAGCGTGACGGATACACCATCCACAGGGTCGCCGATCACACTTCGGCGTCCTGGAGCAGGCCGCTGCAGAAGGCGCGCGAGCTGCGCCGTCGTACGCGGGCGCTCGTGAGCGCTGCGGTCGAGCTGGCGCCGGACATCGTGCACGCACATGATACCGACACGCTCACGGCTGCGGCACGCGTCACCGGACGCCTCGGGATCCCGCTCATCTACGACGCGCACGAGTTGTATCCAGACATGATCGCCGAGTTCGGCGCACGCGGTTCCTGGCCGGTCCAGTGGTACTGGCGCACCGTCGAACGGCGCCACATCCCCCGCGCCGCGACGGTGATCACGGTGAGCGCCGGACTCGCTACCGAGCTCCACGCCCGCTTCGGCGTGGACCCCGTCGTCGTCCGTAACGTCCCCGCACTCACACCGCTCACGCGCACCGGGCGTTTGCGTGCCGAGCTCGGCCTGACCGGCGACGACAGGTGCATCGCGCTCTACCAGGGCGTCCTGATTCCCGGGCGGGGACTCCAGACGCTCGTGGAGGCCGCAGCGCGCGTCCCCGGCCTGGTCCTCGCGATACAGGGGTTCGGGCCCGAGGAGGGGCCCATGCGGGAGCGTGTCGGGACGCTTGGCGCCGGAGACAGCATCCGGTTCATGGGGAAGAAGACACCGACCGAGCTGCACGAATACGCGTGCGGCGCCGACATCGGCGTCTTGATCTACGAGCGCACCACCCTGAACAACCACCTCGCCAGTCCGAACAAGCTGTACGCATACCTCATGGCAGGTCTGCCTGTGGCGGGAAGCGCGTTCCCTGGCATCGCCGAGGTCGTCACGGACGAGCGGGTGGGGCTGACCTTCGACCCGTCCGACACGGGCAGCATCTCTATCGCCCTCGAAACGCTCACGGCGGATCCGATGGCTCGCCGCCAGATGGGTGGTCGCGCGCGCATGCTCGCGGAGACCAGATACAACTGGACGATCGAGAAGCAAGCGCTGCTTGACGCGTACGCCCGCTTGGCGGCGACGACCGCGCTGTCGGACAGGTAGCCCATCGCACTGCTCGTGGTGGGGCACACGCGCTACACTGCCCTATATGGAGCCCACCACGCCACTCTTCACCGTCCTGATCCCCGCGCATGATGCCGGAGCGACCATCGCGCGAGCGATCGGGAGTGCGCTTGCGCAGACCGAGCGGGACTTCGAGATCATCGTCGTGAACGACGGCTCGTGCGACGACACCGGGTCGGTGGTGCGGGGGTTCGCGGATGAGCGCGTCGTGCTCATCGAGCAGGCCGCGAGCGGCTCACCGGCGGGGGCGCGCAACGCCGGTCTTCAAGTCGCCCGGGGGGAGTTCATCGCGTTCCTCGATGCTGATGACGCGTGGGATCCCGCGAAGTTGGCGCTGGTCCGCGCGGCGCTCGAGGCGGATCCGTCGCTCGACGCGGTAGCGCACGACATGGAGCTGCAGGGGCCGTCGGGGCCTGTCGGCGTACGCGCCTACCGACTCGATCCGCGCGACCTGTACCAGCAGCTGCTGTATCGCGGCAACTTCCTCACGACCTCGGCGATGACCGTACGCACGGTGAAGGTGCGTGAGGCCGGCGGGTTCACCGAAGCGACCGGCCGACCGGTGGCCGAGGACCTCGACCTGTGGCTCAGGCTCGCACAGGCCGGCCTGCGGCTGCGCATGCTGCCCGAGGTGCTGGGTGTGTACGCGATCGGCGGCGGCATCAGCGGCGACCATGCCCGTGCGCTCCGAGACACGTTCGCCGTGCTCGATCCACACTACGAGCGCCTGGCGTCCGGGGGGCGGCTCGACAGACGGCTCGCGCTCGTGCGCCGCGCGCGGGCCGTTGGCGCGCTGGCGCTCGACCAGATGCGTAGCGGTCACCCGGCGGACGGCCTCAGGACCGCTGCGGGCATCGTGCCGGACCTCATCGCCCGGTGGCTGGGGTACTGGAGGCTCCGATGAGCGGACGGCGACTCCGTGTACTGCTGGTGGCCGCTGCCACGTCCGTGACGGGCGGTGGAGAGCGGCACGTGGCCGACCTGATGGAGCGTCTGCCGCACATGGGCGTCGATGTCGGGCTCGTGGCGCCCGCCGGCGGCGACCTTGCGGCAATGGCGGGGCATGCGGGCATCCCGTTCCATCGCGCCGAGATCGGAAAGGGGTTCTCGTTGCAGGGCCTGGCGCAGCTTCGCTCGGCCATCTCCACCTTCGATCCTGATGTGGTGCATGCTCATGGCGCGCGCGCGGCCTTCTACGCTCGCCTCGCCGATGCGGAGGCATCACGACGCGTCGTCTACACCCTTCACGGCATCCACGTCGACAAGGCAGGCTCCGCCGCCCGCCAACGCGCCTTGCTCGCGACGGAGCGTCTCCTCAAGCGCCGTACAGCCGCCTTCATCACCGTGAGTGAGGCCGACCGGCGCACCGGAGGCAGGCTCGGCATGATCGTCGTGGCCGCATCCACCGTGATCCACAACGGGGTAGTGATGCCTCTCGCGCGCCCGGTGCGCGGAGCATTCCGCGCCGAGCTCGGGATAGCGCCAGATGTGCCGCTCGCGCTGTCGGTCGGCCGGTTCGAGGAGCCGAAGGACCAACGCACGCTGGTCACCGCATGGGCCGAGGTGCTGCAGCGCATGCCGGAGGCCGTGCTCGCCCTGATCGGTTCGGGACGGCGCGAGGAGGAGCTGCGCGCTCTGATCGCGAGCCTGGACATCGGCCACTCGGTGAGCCTGCTGGCGCCGCGCCCCGACCTTGCTCCGGCATACGCGGATGCGGACCTCTTCTGTCTGTCGTCGCGGTGGGAGGGTCTGCCGTACGTGGTGCTCGAGGCGATGTCGTACGGTCTACCCGTGGTGAGCACAGATGTGGACGGCATCCCCGAGGCGGTGACGCCCGGCGAGACCGGCGTGCTTGTCGCGCCGGGTGATCCCGGGGCGTTGGCCGACGCGGTCTTCGGCGTTCTGGGCGACGCCGATCATGGCCGGCGGATGGGGGTCGCCGGAGCGCGCATCGTCGCCGAGCGGTTCAGCCTCGACCGTATGGTGGAGGGCATCGTGCAGGTGTACCGCAGGGTCGCGAGCGGGGACTACCGCTCCCAGTCGTCCTCGTAGCGGATGATGTCGTCCTCGCCGAGATAGTCGCCCACCGCGATCTCCACGATGCGCAGGATCTCACTCCCGGGGTTCTCGAGCCTGTGCGTGAAGCCGCGCGGGATGTACGCGCTCTCGTTCGGTCCGACATCGAACACCTCGGCGCCACGGGTGATCCGCCCTCGGCCTTCCACCACGACCCAGTGCTCGCTACGGCGCTCATGGCTCTGCAGTGAGAGCCGCTGACCGGGCTGCACCTCGATCGTCTTGACCTGGAATCCCGTGCCCTTCACCAGCATGGTCCACGTGCCCCACGGCCGCAGCGAAGACCGGTTCTCCACGACTTCCCGCGCGCCGCTCGCTTTGAGCGCGTCCACGATAAGGCGCACGTCCTGCGCGCGGTCACGTGGCGCCACGAGTGTGGCGTCCGGCGTGTCCACGACCATGAGGTCGGCCAGTCCGATGGTCGCTACCAGACGGTCCGCCGAGTAGACGATCGTGCCGTGGGAGTCGATGTCGAGCACGTTGCCCGAGTGGATGTTGCCCCGCTCGTCGGGGTCGGCGATCGCCTCGAGCGCGGCCAGCGAGCCCACGTCGGACCACTCGAGATCGGCGGGGACGACCGCCACCGCCGCGGACACCTCGAGGACGGCCTTGTCGAAAGGGACCGAAGGCAACGCGAGGAACTTCGCACGGGCATCGTCGGCTGTCCACGCCGAGGGCTCGAGCGCGGCCACCTCCCGGGCGACGCGCGCGATGTCCGCCGAACGTTCGCTCTCGGGGGTCGCCGCCTGTGTCCCGGCGGCCTCAAGCTCGGCGAGCACCGTGGTGGCCCGGGCGACGAGCATGCCCGAGTTCCACAGGTAACCGCCCTCGGCGAGGAGCCGCTCGGCCGTCGGCTGGTCTGGCTTCTCGATGAAGGCCGATACGTCATGACCGGCGGTCTCGCCCTCGGAGACGCCAGGGATCATGCCGCCCATCCGGATGTAGCCGTAGCCGGTCTCGGGACGCGTCGGCTCCAGGCCGAGCGTCACGAGCCGGCCGGTCTCCGCGAGGGCCACCGCGACACGCACCGTCCGCTCCCACCGCTCACCGTCCTCGAGCACGTGATCCGAGGGAAGCACCACCAGGATCGCGTCGGGATCGAGGCGCTCGAGGTGGGCTGCCGCAAGCGCGATCGCGGCGGCCGTGTTGCGCGGGGCGGGCTCGGCGAGGTACTCGATCACACAGCCCTCGAGCAGCGGCTGCGCCGTGAGGTGGTTGTGGAGCTCATCGAGGAGCCGCTCGTTGGTGAGCACGTGGATTCCGTCCGCCTCGACAAGCGACCTCACGCGTGCGACCGCCTGCGTGATGAGACTGACGCCCCCGAACATCGTCACGAACTGCTTCGGCGACAACTCCCGCGACAGCGGCCAGAACCGCGTGCCGCTTCCGCCGGCCAGGATCATCGCGTGGAGATGGGGGATGCGCGCGTTTCGGGTCACGGTTCCTCCGCGTCTTCAGGTTCGTGACACCGTAGTATACCGCGAGCACGGAGACGCCTCGCGCCGTAGCCGCTCCACCGCGGATTGGGCATCCGAGCGCTGATGCGAGACAATGACCCCACACGCACCCGCCTGTCCCCGACGGAGGAGGAAGCATGGAAACCGATATCCGCTTCGGCACCGACGGCTGGCGTGCGGTGATCGGCGCTGACTTCACGTACGAGAACCTGCGCCGCGTGGCCGACGCCGCCGCGCGCGTGATCGCCGCGGACACCCCGGGCGGCCTCGTGCTCGTGGGCTACGACACGCGCTTCGAGGCCGCGAGCTTCGCCCGCGCCGCCGCTGAGGCGCTTGCCTCGCATGGTCTGCGCGTGCGCCTCGCGGACCGCTACCTACCCACGCCTGCGCTCTGCTGGGCGGTCGCCCACGACCCGGAGGCCGTCGGTGGCGTGATGCTCACCGCAAGCCACAATCCCGCACCGTACCTCGGCTTCAAGCTCCGTATGGCCGACGGTGGCGCGAGCCCCAAGAGCTTCACGGACCGCGTGGAGGCCGAACTCGCCCCCAACGCACCGGCACCCGATGCCAGCGCCGCCGCTCTGGTGGAGACCGCCGACCTCGTGGGACCGTACCTCGAGGCGCTGCGCGCGATGGTGGACCCCGGGCTCATAGCCAAAGCCAACCTGCGCGTGGCCGTCGACCCCCTCTACGGCGCCGGCCAGACCTATCTTGCCGAGACGCTCCGTTCCTTCGGCGTGGATGTCACCGAGCTCCATGCCGAGCGCAACCCCGGTTTCGGCGGTCTGCATCCCGAGCCGATCCCGCCGCACATCGCCGAGGCGCAGGCGTACGTGCGTGAGCACGGCCTCGATGCCGCGTTCATCACCGACGGTGACGCCGACCGTATCGGCGCGGCCGACCGCAACGGCGTGTTCGTGAACCCGCACCGCATCATCGCGCTCGTGGCACGGCACCTCGTGGAGGACCGCGGTATGAGCGGCCGCATCGTCAAGACGCTCTCCACCAGCGTGCTCGTCGACCGCCTGGCGGCGCGCCTCGGCAGCGAGGTCACCACCACACCTGTCGGCTTCAAGTGGATCTACGAGGAGATGCTCAAGGGCGACGTGCTCATCGGCGGCGAGGAGAGCGGTGGCATCGGTATCCCTACGCACGTGCGCGAGCGCGATGGCCTGCTCATGGCGCTCCTGCTGGCCGAGATGATGGGTCAGCGGGGGATGGGTCTCGGAGAGCTCGTGGCGGATCTGCTCGCGCTCGTGGGCACGATGGAGTACGGCCGTGCCGACCTCACGCTCGAGCCGGCGGCTATGGAGCGCTTCCGTGCCGCGATGCCCACGCTCGCGCCATCGGTGCTCGCCGGCCTCGAGGTCCGCGAGATCCTCCGCGCCGACGGCATCAAGTTCCTGCTGCCCGACGACGCCTGGCTGCTGCTGCGCACGTCGGGCACCGAACCGCTGGTGCGCGTCTACGCCGAGGCGGCCGACTTCGCGCAGGTCGACGCGCTGCTGGCCGCTGGCCGTATGCTCGTCGACGGCGTGTAGCGCCAGCGAGGACGGGAGACGCATGCGGATCACGATGCTCAACAAGTACTACCCGCCGCACCTTGGCGGGATCGAGTACCACATGCGCGACCTCGCCACCGCGCTCTCGGCGCGTGGTCACGGCGTCCATGCGATCGTCGCGAACGAGGGCCGTGAGCCTGTCTTCGAGACGCTGGATGGCGTGGCCGTCACGCGGCTGCCGCGACTGTTCGCGTATGCATCCACGCCGGTCGCGCCGCGCATGAAGCGGGCGATCGCCGACGAGGCCGCACGGCCAGACCGTCCCGATGTCTTCCATCTCCATTTCCCGTACCCGTGGGGTGAGGTCGCGTGGCTTGCCGCGCGTGGCGGCAGGGGAGCGCTCTCGGGGTGGCGTGCTCGGTACGATGTCCCCTCGGTGCTTACCTATCACAGCGACATCGTCAGGCAGAAGCTGCTCGGCGCCGCCTACGCTCCGATCCTGCGGAGCGTGCTCGACCGCATGGACCTCATCATCGCGTCGTCCCCCGACATGGTCGAGCACAGCGAGCATCTCTCGCGTGTTGCGGACAAGTGCCGGGTGGTTCCTTTCGGCATCCACGTCGAACGGTTCGCCGCCACGCCGGAGCGCACGGCCCGTGCCCGCGAGTTGCGCGAGCACCAGACGCCTTCGCGGGGGGAGCGGCCGGTCGCGCTCTTCGTGGGGCGCCTCATCTACTACAAGGGTGCCGATGTGCTCGTGCGCGCTCTGGCCGAGGTCGACGCCGACCTCGTGATCATCGGCCGCGGGCCTCTGCGTCCTGAGCTCGACGCCCTCATCGAAAGCCTCGGCATCGCGGACCGTGTGACCTTCGTGGAGCACGCCGATGACGCCGACCTTGCCGCCTGGTACCACGCGGCCGACGTGTTCTGTCTGCCGAGTGTCGCCCGCTCCGAGGCGTTCGGCCTGGTGCAGCTCGAGGCGCATGCCGCCGGCACGCCGGTGATCTCCACGCGGCTCACCACGGGCGTGCCGTTCGTGAACGCCGACGGCGTCACCGGGCTCACGGTCCCGCCCGGCGATGTGGCCGCGTTCGCCCGTGCGTTGCACGCGCTTGTGACCGACGACGCGCTTCGCGCCCGCCTCGGCGAGCAGGCGGCCGAGCGCGCGGCGCGCGACTTCACGATCGACCGGATGGTGTCAGACACCGAGGCGGTCTACGATGAGGCCCGAAAGGGTGGTGCGTAGGTGTCACGGCGCGGCTTCATCGTTCTCTCGGCGGTGCTCGACGCGGTGCTCGTGAACGCGAGCATCATAGCCGCGTTCTTCCTGCGTTTCGGCGGGGAGCTCCCCGAGTTCAACTTCGGCGCGTACGTGGGGCTCTGGCCGCTGATCACGGTGATCTACCTGGTTGCGGGCTACATCTACGGCCTCTATGAGCCCGAGCGAACGGAAGGCACGTGGGAGGTCGTGCGCGCCACGTTCCAGGCGGTCACCCTCGGCACCGTGCTGCTGGCTGCCGTCGCGTTCTTCGCGGGTCCGCGCTTCTTCAGCTTCTCGCGTCTGGCGATCGTGATCGGCTGGGCGCTCTCCTTCGTGCTGCTTGTAGGGTGGCGCGTCGCGATCCTCAGGCTCACGCCCATCCGCTGGCCGGAACAGCGGGTGCTCGTTGTGGGCACCACCGAGCTCGCCTGCGACCTCGCCCGTGAGATCGAGGAGCGTCACAGCTGGGGGTATCGCGTCGTGGGCATGATCGCGCGCGACGCGGCGGAGCGCGAGGCGCTCGGCGCGTGTGTCGTGCCGGTGCTCGGCACCGTGTCCGATGTTGCTGGCATCGTGGAGTCGCAGGGCGTCACCCGCGTGATCGTCGCCAGCCCCGTCTCGCTCCGCGAACTCATCGAGGAGATGGCGATCGGCAACGACGCTGACGTGCGCGTTGAGGTCATCCCTGACCTGTACGAGATCCTTATCGGCCGGCTCGACAGCACCATCGCCGACATCCCGCTCATGGAGCTCACCCGGCGGTCAGCCCCCGCGTGGTACGCGAGCGCCAAGCGGCTGTCCGACATCGTCCTCTCGATCGTGCTCACCCTCGTGTTGAGCCCCGCGCTGCTGCTCGCCACGCTCGGCATCCTCGTCACGATGGGCTGGCCGGTGCTGTACTCGCAGGAGCGGGTGGGCAAGGACATGCGTCCGTTCAACGTCCACAAGTTCCGCACGATGGTCCGTGACGCAGAGGCGCGCTCCGGTCCTGTCCTTGCCGACGAGGACGACCCGCGCATCACGCCGTTCGGCCGCTTCCTGCGCACGTACCGTATCGACGAGTTCCCGCAGCTGCTGAACATCCTGCTCGGGCAGATGAGCTTCGTCGGCCCGCGGCCTGAGCGCGCGTTCTTCGTTGAGCGGTTCGTGCGTGAGATCCCGGGGTACCGCGAGCGGTTCAGGGTCAAGCCCGGCGTGACCGGTCTCGCCCAGGTCAGCGGAGGGTACGCGACCACTCCCGACCGGAAGCTGAAGTTCGACCTCATCTACCTGTATCATCAGACGCTGCTGATGGATGTGCGGATCATGGCCGAGACGGTGCGCGTCGTGCTCACCGGCCGGGGAGCACGATAGGAGAGCGCGTGGCGAAGAAGCGCAAGCGACAGGCACCGGCCGCCGGGCCGACGAACATCGGCGCCAAGGGCGCGGCCGGGACGGCTGCCGTCGGCACCGGGGCTATGGACGTGTGGGACCGGATCGCCTGGGCATGCCTCCACACGCTCGTGGTGCTCATACCTGTGGCGATGTCGAACCTCGGCCCTCTCAGCCCCAACGGGCTGCCGCTCACGTTCGATCAGTTCGACATCATGAAGGTGTTCCTGCAGCGGGGCCTGATGCTTCTCGCATTTGGCGCGTGGGCGCTCGGGATCCTGTTGCGCGGCGGCAAGGTCCGCACCACGCGCGTCGGGTGGGTCGTGCTGGCGTTCCTCGTCTGGGTCTTCATCACGACCCTGACATCCGTGCATGTGCCCACCGCGGTGTTCGGCAAGTATCGCCGCTTCGAGGGGCTGCTGTCGTTCATCACGTACGCGTCGGTGATGTTCACGGCGTTCCAGCTTGCGGATCGCGCGTCGCGCATCCGCTCGCTTGCGCGCTCGCTGGCCATCGGCGGCTTCATCGTGTCCGGGTACGGCGTGCTGCAGGTCATCGGCACGATCGACATCGGACTCGCGCGCGTGCTGTTGCCCGTGAGCGTCCTGCTTGCTGCCGGGCTGCCGATCGCGTTGGCCGCTCTCGCGCTCATGAAGCTCCACGGCGACCGGCAGGCGCAGATGGCTGCGTATATCGGTGCGGGCATCGCGGCCGTGGCGGGCGTGTTCATCGCTGCGGGGCTCTCGCAGAACATCGACCTGGCGGTGCAGTCGGGCAGCACCCTCGTGAGCCTCGACCCCGTGCGCTGGGGCAATCTTCCGTTCGAGACGAATCGGGCGTTCTCCACCTTCGGTAACCCCGACCTGCTCGGCGGCTACCTGATCTTCCCGTGGGCGGTCACGATCGGTCTCGCGCTTTCCGAGGACCACCGTCTGTGGCGCGTCATCTACTGGGTGTTCACGCTGTTCAACGCGTTCGTGGGCGTGACCTCGTATGTCCGTGGCGCGTGGATCGGCGCCACGGTCTCGCTCGGGCTGCTCGTGTTCGCGTTCATGCGTCTGCGCGCCGGCACCGGGACGCGGCTCTCTCGCATCGATCAGGTCTTCATCGGCGGCGGGGCCGTCACGGTGGCCGCGGTTGCGATCGCAAGCTCGCTCCGGCCCGACGCGGTGCGCAACGTGCTCACACGTGTGGTCTCCATCTTCCAGTTCGATCAGGGCAGCGCGCTCACGCGGTTCCAGATCTGGGAGGCGGCGCGTGCCGCCATCGCCGAGAAGCCGATCATTGGGTGGGGCGCCGACACGTTCCGGCTGCTGTTCCCGATGTTCAAGCCCGCCGAGTACGTCGCCGCAGCCGGCTACCTGTCTGTTGCGGACAACGTGCACAACTACCCGCTCCAACTCACGAGCGGCATCGGCATTCCCGGCACGCTCCTGATGTACGGGCTCATCACCTGGGTGCTGATCCGCTCAGCGCGTACGGTGTTCGCGCGCGGAGCGGGCATGTCGCGGATGCTTCTGGCGGCGGTATGGGCCGCCGTCGTCGGGTACGTGGTGCACCTGATGTTCGGCCTGTCGGTCACCGGGTCAACGATCTTCCTGTGGCTCTCGATGGGGCTGCTGCTCAGCCTGAGCGCCACCGAGCGTCGTGTCGAGGCGCCGAAGTGGGGTCTCATCGCGTCCGCCGTCGTGGTCGCACTCGTGCTGATCGCAGGCGTGGCGAACACCCGCTTCGTCATGGCCGACAACGCATACCTCAAGGGTCGGCTCGTCTCGCAGGGCGTCGAGCGGGTCGACCTGATCGATCGCGCCATCGAGCTCAATCCATACAACGACATGTACCGCCTGGAGCGCGGTGTGGCGTGGCAGGACCTCTTCCGGGCGAGCGCGCAGGCGTACGCCCAGTCGGTGGCCTCCGGCACGCCGAACGACCAGGCACGCTCGGCCGCCGAGCAGACTCTGGGCAATGCGATCGCCGCGTACGACGACATGATCGAGTTCGTGCCGGAGGAGTACGACACTTACGTGTTCTATGCGAATCTCTACAACGAGGCGGGAACCTACCTGGACACGGCGTACTACTCCAAGGCGATCGAGATCGCTCAACTGGGTGTGGAGGTCGAGCCGTTCGGGCCCGCGGTCCGGGTGCAGCTCGCATCGGCCGCGCTCTCCCTCGGTCAGATCGACCTGGCCATCGAGCACCTGGAGATGGCCACCGGCCTGGACCCCAAGTTCATACAGGCCTACAACACGCTCGGTGACGCATACCGGATGGCGGGTCGCGCAGCGGATGCCCGTGAGGCGTACGAGTACGTGCTGCAGCGCTCGCCCGGCGACGCCGTCGCCACCGCGGGCATCGCGGCGCTCGAGTCGACCGCGACGATCGCACCGTAGGCCGGAAACGCGAGAGGAGCACAGGTGGTTCGTTCACGGGGGGCGACCCCTGACGACAGCGCGGCGCTGGCGACGCCGGAGGATCTCGTGCCGGCGTGGCTGGCCGCGCTGGTCCTCGTCCTGCTGCTGGTTATCGCTGTTCTCGCGGGGTATCTGATCCGTGGCCTGTTGGTGGATGACGGTCCGGCCGAACCGGCCGAGATGGCTGTGAGCGAGTGGCAGGAGCAGGTCGCCCAGGACCCCGACGATCCCGACGCCCTGTTGGGCCTGGCGTACGCGATGCAGCAAGACGGCGACCTCGAAGGCGCGCTTGCGGGCTACGAGCGCGTGCTCGGGATCGATCCCGCGAACCAGGGCGCCCTCTACAACAAGGGTGCCGTCCTTCTCGCGCTCGACCGCGGCAAGGAGGCCGAGGCCGTGCTCTGGGACGTGCTCGAGGTCGCGCCCGACCACGTGCTGGCCGCGAAGTCGCTCGGCGAGTACTACATCGGCCAGAAGCACTACAAGTCGGCACTCACCGCGCTCGAGCCGGTAGCCGAGGCGCGGCCCGAGTTTGCGGACCTGCAGTACCTCTCGGGGTACTCCTGCGAACAGCTCGGCCTGCGCGACCCTGCCATCGCCTACTATCGCAAGGCGCTGGAGTATGTTCCGGACCACGTCGGGTCCCGCGAGGGCCTGGATCGCCTGGGAGCCGCCGAATGAGCCGCGTACGCGGATTCACCGCACGTCAGACATTCACGGCGCTGGCTATCGTGCTCGTGGTGGTGCTCGTGGCGCTCCTCGTCTACCTGTACTTCTTCCTGCGCGATGGCGGCATACCGCAGCCGAAGCCGACCTCGTCACCGGGCGTGGAATCGGTCTGGGAGCTCTATGGTCCGGGCGAAGGCGATCTACCCAGGTTCGACGGTCCCATGGGCGTCGTCGTCAGCGAGGACGGTCGCGTCTACGTGACGGACTCGGGCAACAACCGCATCTGCGTGTTCGACACGCAGGGTCGCTTCCAGTCCACCTTCGGCAGCTTCGGCATCGCCAAGCCGTCGCAGGGCGCGACCGCCACGTACGAACCGGGTTCGCTCAACTACCCGGTGGGCCTGGACCTCGACGACGACGGCAACGTATACGTGGCGAGCTTCTACAACGATTCCATCGAGGTGTTCGACGCAGAAGGCGCGCCGCTCCGGCGGTTCCCCGACCCGAACACGGTGGTGGGCCGAGGGGGCTCCGGCTACGGGGGGACCGGCATCGCCGTCACCGATGTGGCCGTCCACGGCGATCGCGTCTACGCGACCGATTCGTATCAGGTGGTCGTGTTCACCCGTGAAGGCGAGTTCGTGGAGCAGTGGGGCAAGCCCGGTGCGGGGGAGGGTGATCTCGACCATCCGAACGGAATCGCCGTGAGCGCCGACGGGGAGGTGGTCTACGTGTCCGACACCAACCACGGTCGCGTCACCGCGTTCACGCCGGCGGGCGAGGTCATCTGGCAGGTGGGCACCATCCCCGAGGGCATGGACGACCGGACTGTAGGCGAACTCCAGCTGCCGCGGGGCCTTGCCGTGGACTCTGACGGATCGATCCTGGTGGCCGACGCCTTCAGCTTCGAGGTCGTCAGGATATCCGCCGAAGGAGAAGTGCTGGCCAGGTATGGCGCTCGTGGTGTCGAATCAGGTCAGTGGAACTTCGCGAACGACGTCGGCGTCTTCAGGAGCTTCGCCCTGATCGCTGACAAGGGGAATGGGCGAGTGCAGATGGTGAGACTGACCCGCTGATACCAGGGGTGCTATCGCGGTCTCTTTGTTATCATCAGCATGGCCGTGCTCGCGCGCGCCATGAAGGGGAGGCGGACGCATCTGATCGTGTCCACACGGCGGTTGCTCATCGGGGGGGTCCTGTGCATCGCGATGCTTGGCGTCGTGTCTCCCGCCCATGCCTACGATGAGACCAGCACAGGCAGGCCGTGTGCCGGCTGCCACGGCGCGAGCGTGAACGATCCTGCGGGCCCGCACGGGGGCTACACGGCAACGAGCAAGAAGTGCGCGACGTGCCACTCGGTCCATGAGGCGCCAGCCGATGGCATCGTGCTGCTCCCAGCAGCCACAGTGCTCGCTACCTGCCAGACGTGCCATGACGGCACCGGGGGCAAGGGAGTCTACGGCACCATCTACGCGCGTACCAGCCAGCAACCGGTCGCACGGCACACCATGCTCGACACCGCTGCGGATCCGATCACCGCGATCCCCGGCGGGGACGGTGTCGGCGGGGGCACGCGGACCGCTGCGTTCTCCGGTACGGCCGGCGGTCTCACGTGCAGCGACTGTCATAGCCCCCATGGCTCGAACCTGGTCGACCCGTTCACTGGGGACCGTGCGAGAAGCGCGACGGACACGGCCGGTCTCGGCTCGCTATCCAACTTCTCCTCCACACGGCTGCTCAGGCAGCGCCCCACATCCACCGACGCCGCGTACGCCTCGGTCACGAAGTATGGCTCCGATTGGTGCGCCGCGTGCCACGCCGGACGTCTCTCGTGGCACGAGCTCTACAACCACCCCGTGGAGGCCGCCACCACCTACGCCGGCACGGGTTCGGCGTTCACCTACGAGAGCGTCGCACGGCTGACGGGCGTTGGCGCGAGCACCACCGAGCTCGGCTCACTCGGGCGCAACAACTTCGGCTACGTGATGCCCGACCCGCGGACCACCCAGCAGAGCGGACACGAGCCGATCTGTCAGCAGTGCCACGAGGACGCGCGAAGCGTGGGTGACGTCACCGCGCGGACGGTGGATGCGACAGAGGTGTTCAACATCACCGCACTGGACGGCGCGGCTGCCGGCGACAACCCGCGGTACCAGGTGTTCCCACATGAGTCGGACAACGACGCCTTCCTGATAGAGACAGACAACGACCTGTGCCTGAACTGCCACAAGCAGCCGCGCGGGTGAGATGATGACGGTATGATGGTCGTCCGCACGCACATGCGGATGCTCGGGGGGATGTGCTGATGGGGCAGGATCGCGATACGGCGGTTGAGACCGCCGGGGGAGCAGCAGAGGAGCGTGCGGGCAGCCGCGGTCGCGGCGTGTTCGCTGTCGTGCTGCTGGTCCTCCTGTTGTTGTGCGCCATCACCACGGTGATCCAGACGCTCACGCTGGACGGCGAGGACGAGGTCGTCCGGGGCGTGATCGAGAACCTTGAGTGTCTGCAGTGCCACACCGATCTCATCCCGGAGTTCGACCGCGATGTCGTGCACAAGCCGTTCATGGCCGAGCAATGCACCACCTGCCACACGCCGCATGGCAAGATCGAGACCGAGACCACCATCAGCGGCGCCGCGCAGTCGATCAAGCGAATCAGAACGCTGGTCGAGTGGTTGCCGGTGAAGGTCATCGTTGACCTCCTCAGCCGGGATGGCGCCATCGCCGGGGACGCCGGACCACCGCGGCGCGTAACGGAGACGCCGGTCAAGGGCCCGACCTCGGAGTTGGTGCTTCCGGCGACCGAGCTGTGCATGATGTGCCACGGCGACATGGGGGCGCTGCGCAACGCTGCGTACCCGCACACGCCCTTCGCCAATGGCAATTGCCTCGACTGTCACGACCCGCATGCCTCCGATTTCGCCAGTATGCTCACGATCGCTCCTGAGAGCCTGTGTGTGACGTGTCATCCGATGGGCAGTGAGCTCTCTCGCGCCCAGGCGCACGCCCCCGTGGAGGGCTTCCACTGTACGAACTGCCACGACCCGCACGGCTCGGCGTACAAGGGCATCCTGGTCGACAGCCAGCGAGACCTCTGCTTCACGTGCCACCCGTCGGTGGCGAGTCTGTCGGGAATGGCGGTGCAGCACGGACCGTACGCCAACGATGCCTGCACCGACTGCCACGAGCCGCACGGCTCCGACTACATGCCGCTCCTGCGCGCCGAGGAACCCCGGCTGTGTTACGGGTGCCACCCGGAGATCGAGACCGACTTCCGCAAGGTCAGTCACCATCCCGTCGGCACGGTCACCCTCGATTGCACGGGATGTCACGATGCGCACGCCACCAACTATGCCGCGCTGCTTCACGACAACGACAACGGCATCTGCTACGACTGCCATGCGCGCCCTATCCAGACCACGTACGACGCGTCCAGGCACAAGAACACGCCGTGCTGGGGCTGCCATACGCCGCACGGCTCCAACTGGGGGCCGCTCCTCAAGGCCGCTCAGCCTGACGTGTGCTTCCCGTGTCACGAACGCACGAGCTTCGACGATGCCGCCGGCGGCCACAAGAACCACCCGGTACGGCCGGTCTACTACGACGTCAACGCCGGTTCACGGCTCACCTGCACCACCACCTGTCATGGTCCGCACGGCACGAGCCACAACTTCATGCTGCGTCACTACGATTCGCCCCAGGATGGCAACTGCCTGATCTGTCACGCGGTCACGCCCGGTGACAGGGTCGGTGTCGACTTCTGATGGGTCGCCATGCCGCTTCTCCGACGGTGCGGCCACGCACGGTCGTCATCGGGATGGTCGCTGTCGTGGTGACCGTCGCGGCCGCGGTGGGCCTGTCGCTGTTGTTGCGTGAGCGACATCCGGGCGCGGTCGACCTGCGGGGTCCGCACGGTGACTCGCCTGTGAGCTACGCCGGCATCTTCCCCGCCGAGGGTGACAAGCCGCTTGCGAACCCCCTCGGAATCGCCTACGACGGCGAGTACCTCTACGTGGCCGAGTCCGATGCGGGTGCGATCCAGGTATTCGATGCGAACGGCGGCCGCGTCGGGACGATCGACGTGCCGGTCGCCAAGGGTCAGCGCTCGGCGTATCCATCATCGATCGCGGTCGCCGGTGAGCGGCTCGCCGTGGTGGACAACGCTGCGAACCGTGTCGTCCTGCTGTCCCGTGATGTCGCCGATGGGGGCGCGAGCGTCGAGGTGCTGGGGGACGGGGATGACGAGCCCGTACAGCCCACAGCCGTGGCCTACGCGCAGGGCGAGTTCTTCGTGGCCGATGCATCCGATGACACCATTCGGGTGTACGGCGGGGACGCCAGGTTCCTGCGCGCTTTCGGCCCCGATGAAGTCACCCCTGCAGGATTCATCACCGCGCTCGCGGTCTCAGGAGACCTGCTCTACGCAGCTGATTCCGGTGCAGGGCTCCTTCTTGCGTGCAACGTGAAGAACGGCGACCCCGAAGGGCCCCTGGGTGGAGAGTATTCGCTGCCGCGGGCGATCGTACCCATCACCGAGGATGCTCTCGTGGTGATCGACGGGCTGGGCCGCTCGGCCCATATCGTCGATCGCGCGGGCATCGAGTTCGTCTCGATCGATGCCGATACCCTGCCCGAGGGCCTGATGTCAGCTCCTCATGGCGCCACCTGGATCGCTGGCGACGGTCGTCTGTATGTCACTGATGCGGGTACGGGTCGAGTGAACGTGTACAACATCCAGGTCGAGCGACTGTGAGCGAACGCATGCGACGCATCCTCTGGCGGCCACGCACACGCTCTGGCACAATAGACCCGAGTGTGGGCGCATCGAATGCACCAGAGTGCTGCCGTATCCGCACCGCGCGCGTCGCCTTGGGGGGCATCAGATTGGCGCATGTGAGGGTCGCAACCTGTCGATCGACCGCGCTCCGCGCGGTTCTTCCGCATGGGGCGAGTCCGGCCCGGCTGATGAGAGTGCTGAGCGTGGCCATCCTGATATGCGTGGCGTTCGTTCCCACCGCCGCATTCGCGGCGAACCCGCATACTGCGGTGACCAACGAGGGCTCCAATTGCGCGCAGTGCCACGTGCCTCATCAAGCGGCGATCGGCGACAACATCCTCAAAGACGTGGCGGGCACCGGCGGCGACTACACTCCTGTGACGTTCTGCTACGGGTGTCACGACGGCAGTGCCGCGGTCAACGTCAAGACCGGAATGAACAACGCGACGTTCGAGGGCCTGAGCGGCCACTCGGTGGAGGCCACCGTCACCGGCGATGGGGATCTCACGAACGTGTGCGCCGACTGCCACTATCCGCACGCCGACTCGCGCACGAGATTCCGGCTCGCCGAGACCACGATCACGGTCACACTGCCCGATGACAGCACGGTGGACCGCGCCGTGACCGGGGCCGACAACTCGTGGTGCCTGGCGTGTCATGACGATCAGAACAGCTGGTACCGCTCGCGCTGTCAGGGGGCCTATCCGGACCTGAGCGCGCCAACGCGCGCGGCAAGCGGCTACCCCACGAGTGGCACGTTCCCCGGTGCTACGGTCTACACCGCACCAACGAAGAACGCGCATGCGAACATTCCGGCAGGCTCGATGGACGACTGGGCGATGGCGAGTCGTGAGGCTACGCGTGTCGCCGGTGACTGTCTGTGGTGTCACTCGGGTCATCGCGGCAAGAGCGAGTACGACGGGTTGATCGCCCGGTTCAACGCGTCCACGGCACAACTCAAGGACACCAGGGATGGGGAGTACGCCGAGGTGTGCTTCCTCTGTCATACGACTGGTGGGTTGGTCGAGGCACCCGACATCAAGACGGCTGCCCTCGGTGATCCCGTCGACTCAGGGCACACAGTGAGAACGGCGGGCGGAGTGTATGCGCCCGGGGCGCCACTGCCGTGCTATGAGTGCCACAACCCGCACGGTTCGAGCCGCAACAACACCGCGAATATCAGCGACACCCTCGGTCAGAACCTCGATCCGCGCGATCCGGCTGACCCCGGGAACGCCGGAGCGTCCGCCGCGAAGGTTCGCCAGTTCTGCTTCAGCTGCCACGTGACCAATGACGCCGACCCTGGTACGGGCCGCCCATGGGCGTGGGACAGCACCGCGGCCTCCGGGGCGGGTGCATATGTGCCGGTTCCAGCGACCGCCAAGGTGGTCGGTTTGAGCCGCAACGTCGCGGTGGGGACGAACGACCTCCGGATCCCCTTGGCGAACGGGCACAACAAGGCAGACACGGGTCGCTCCTGCTATGAGTGCCATGGTGACGTGCATAAGCCGATGAGCGGCACGTCTGAAGGCGGGGTTGAGTGCTCCATTTGCCACTCGGCGTTGAACGGGATGGTCGACGATACCAGCAAGTACCATCACGTGCTTGATGACCCGAACTGGGACCAGGCACCCGATACGGGTGGGACGTACCCGACGAGCCTTGAGACGCTGTCGTGCGTGAGTTGTCATGTCGATCACAGCGACTACGAGCCGCTTCCCGGCAAGGACGCTGGGCGCGCAGACGGCAAGGCCTTCTCGCTGCGGAACAGCGGTACGGTGGCCCGCCCCGTGGCGACGGACACCGATGCTGGACTCTGTCTGAGTTGTCACACGACCGAGCGCAATCGCAACACCACCGGTCAGAAGGCGAACGTCATCACGGAGACCAAGGTGTGGAGTCTGAACGCCACATGGTGGGCCGTCTCTCCACACAACTACGACTCTCCGGGGCAGTTCAACGACGGCTCCACGTTCAGAGCCAACTGCGCCAAGTGCCACGGGACGCTACAGGGAACGCTGTCAAGCGGCAAGTTCGCTGTCCACTTCTCGTCGGAGCAGCGGCTTCTGAACGCACTTGGTGACCCGGTACAGTACGAAGTCAACGAGGAGCAGATGTGCTTCCGTTGTCACAGCGAGGTCAGCGACTTCGCGGCGAACAACGCGGGGGGTACGCTGCTGGGTGACCCGAAGCCGAGCGTCTCTGGGACGACAACGCCGTCCTACTCGTGGGACTGGTACGGGACGCAGCCCATGAAGAAGTCGAACGTGGTCATCTATCGCCAGATGATGGCGGGCGCCAACACGTTCGGCCACAAGCCGCACCTCTACTCAGGCAAGCACCTCCTGAGCCCGACCGATGAGACGCAGGCGTACATCAGCGCCAACAAGCATGTCGAATGCGCCGACTGCCACAACCACCATGTGGTGGGCAAGGCGCGGCACGAATTCGGTACCACGAACGCGGTATCCGAGTCGCTGCGCGGTGTACAGGGCGTCGCATTCGCCTCGTCCGCGCTGTCGACGGTCAAGTACCCGACAGATGCTCAGGTGACCCCTCGCCTCAGCGTTAAGACGAACTCCGACTACGAGTACGAGATCTGCTTGAAGTGCCATTCGAACGCCAACACGAACTACAACACCGCCGTGTGGGGCGGCACCAAGACCAGTGTGTCGAATGTCGGCAACGCCAAGCCGTACGGGTGGAGCGCATACACCGGTCCAGCCACTGCTGTCGTCACCCCGCGCTGGACCAACGTCGCGGCGGACTTCAATCTGGGTAATCAGTCCCGTCACCCGGTGATCGGTCCTCTGCCGGCGACCGACCCGGGAACCGGCAGCAACTTCTATGGGTCCAGTCGCATCACTGCAGGTCAGCTCGCTGCCGGCTGGAAGCCCGGCGACACGATGTACTGCTCGGACTGCCATGGCGATCCCAATGCCCCCTCGCCCTGGCTGCTCGACGGCTTGGGCAACGTGGTGCTTGATGGTAATGGTGAACCGACCTTGAATCCCGACATGGCGAACTACGCACAAGGTCCGCATGGGTCATCCGTGGCGTTCTCGCTGCGTGGTCCCCGGACTGACTGGCCTGTGGCTACCACTGGGGCGTACGCAGGCCAGTTGATCACGATGAACATGCTGAGCAGCGGTTATGATGGGCTCTTCTGCAGCAACTGCCATCCCGGGGTCCGTGCCAACAAGGTGCACGGAGGCGGTCAGGGAAGGCACGCGGCGGCAGCGTGCGTGAACTGCCACACGCTCATCCCTCACGGCGGCGGAATGTCGCGGCTGATCGCTGACGGTGATGGCTCTATGCCGGCCAGGTTCTCCTACAACAACGACAAGCGCACCAGTTACATTGCGAGCTTCACGAAGAGCGCCGATCCTAATCTGTACTCGAAGGCGAACTGCACACTGACGAGCTATGGCCGGACCGCCACTGCTTGCGGAACCCAGCACGCCCTGGGCTCCAGCGGCACCATGGAGAACTGGTAGGCGCCCGGCCGCCGGGCGTCGCTGGCGGCCGCCGTCCTGCTACCATCAGTGCATGCGCCGTATCCTCGATAGCCTGACATCCCGTCGCACGTCGATCGCCTTGATGGCGTTCGTCGCCGTGTTCGGCGCGCTGGGCGCCTGGATTCCTCAGTCGGCGCTTGGCAACGCGGACGCGCTTGCGACCTGGCAGCGGAACAACCCGCTCATGGCTCGCGTGGCTGATGCTCTGGGGCTGTACGCGATCTTCTCCTCCTGGTGGTTCCTCACGGCGCTCACGATCTTCGCGGTCGCACTCGCCATCGCCACCGTCCGCCTGATGCGTGCTTCATGGCGAACGTGGCGTTCTCCGGTTCGCGTCACGCGCACCCTGCTACCGGGCGCCTCGGCAGGGCCCATCCTGGACCGCGCGAAGCGTGCCGGGTTCCGCGTGCGTTCAGAGGCGCCGGGTCGCCACGTGCTCGGCCGTCACGGGTCCGGCGTGTGGGCGTCGTCGGTGCTGCACGTGGGCATGCTGCTCTCGCTCGTCTGGGCCGCGTTGCTCCTCGGCACCACCACCGGCGCGATCGCCGATCTTTCACTCGGTGAGGTACGTGAGCCAGGTGCCGAGTACTACGCCGTCGAGGACCCGAGCGACCCACCCGAGCTTGGCATGCCGTGGCGCCTCGATGACATCGAGGCGGTCACGTGGCCGTCGGGAGTTCTGAAGGAGCTTTCGGCACGGCTGTCGTTCTTCGACGGGAACGCCTGGACCGAACGTACCACCAGCGTGAACCACCCCTTGCGCATCAAGGGCCACACCATCTACACGCAGCCGGGCGAGTTCGGCGACGCGGTGCTCCTTCGGGTCATCGATGCCGGTGACGTGGAGCACCTTCTCCGAATGGACTTCTACTTCATCGAGGATGGACAGCCCACGTACACCGACGGCTCCTACGTCATCGGTGGCGCGTCTATCGAGGGCCGTTGGGATCCGAACGGCGTGCGCGACGCCAGGCCGCTCGGACTGCGTCCCGCGGGTGACGGCACCGCCGAGCCTGTGATGCTGGCGCCCGGTGATATGGCAGAGGTCGCTGGCCTCACCGTGGAGTTCATCGACACCACCCGGTGGGCTCGCTTCATCGTGCAGCGCTCGCCGAGCGTCACTCCGCTCTTCATCGGGTTCGCGATCATCGGGCTTGGCTCGCTGATGCTGTACGCGTGGATCCCCCGGGAGCTGGTGCTTGAGGAAGCCGACGATGGCGTCCGGTACTCCTGGCACGTTGCACGGATGTCGCGGGCGTACGTGTCGGAGAGGGATGCGATACTGGGGATCGCATCTGGTGAGGGGGAGGGGCTGTGATGGAACAGGCGCTTGCGCTGGAGATCCGCGTGCACGTCGCGGCGCTTGCGGCATACGCCGTCGCGGCAGGGCTCGTGCTGTTCGGCGCCACGATGTCGAAGCCTCGCCTCACGAAGGCGGGCCACCTGGTGGCGCTCGTCGGGCTTGGTATCCACGCCGCCGCTCTCGGCCTGCGGTGGTACGGTGCTGGTCACGGACCGTATCTTACGCGCTACGAAGTCCTCTCCTCGAACGCCTGGGTGACCATGGCGTTCGTGCAGGCGCTCCGTCTGCGAAGGCGGGGGAGCGAGGGTCTTGCGGTCTTCGTGTACCCCGCGGTCCTGCTGTTGCTCGGGCTCGCCGTCTACACCGGCCCCGAGGTGAAGCTCCTGCCGCTCACGTTCCGCGGCATCTGGCTCGTGCTGCACGTGGCGTTCTACTTCGTCGCATTCGCCGCAGCGATCCTGTCGCTCGGTTACGGGATGCTGCACCTCGCGCGGGACGCCGCCCTCACGTCGCGCGTGCCTGCGGTCCCGGACGCCGCTGAGCTCGACCGCGAGTCGTACCGCTTCGCCGGTCTCACGTTCGCTTTCTGGGGCATCGGCATGCTTACTGGCGCCATCTGGGCGTACTACTCCTGGGGTAGGTTCTGGGGCTGGGATCCGGTTGAGACATGGTCGCTCGTGACCTGGTTCGTGTACGGCATCTACCTGCATGCCCGTCGGTTCTACGGCATCAGAGGCCGCAAGGCGGCCCTCCTGCTGGTCGTGGGCTTCCTGCTCGCTGTGATCTCGCTCTTCTTCACCTCGTTCCTGACCACGTCGCTGCACTCCGAGTACTTCCACTAGCCACCAGGGGGGATCCGATGCGAACACGCCCACTGTCGATCTATCTGCTGCTCGTCATTGCTCTGGCTGTCCCGCTCGTGGCCGGCTGCTCGGGCGGTGGCGGGCCGCTCCCGCATCCCGCGGTCACCGCGGTGGGCGGACTCCTCGAACTGCGACGCGCCGACGCCCGTGACCCGGCCGCGTACGAGCTGTACGTCGGCGACTCCGAGCTCGCGGCCGCCCTTGCAGGCGGCAGCACCGAGCCCACCGGTACGCCCCGTGTCCCTCCATACCGAGCCCCCTACCTCTCGGCGGAGTCCACGTCCACGGCCGATGTGGCGGTCGTGTGGGAGCGCGATGCGGCGTTCCCCGGCTGGGCAGCGGTCACGGTGTTCTCGGCAGCGCTCGAAGATGGGCGATGGGTGGTCGTTGACGCCCTTGAGGCAACGGCCGCACCGGAGCCGCTCCTCCCTGAAGCAGACTGAATCCGTTCGTCGATAACAGCGACTTCACGGTACAATCGCCGAATTGCCCACGAAACGCCATCGATTCGTTCGACAACTCGCAAAGGTGCGCTAATATGAATGATCATCAAGCTTCCGTAACGGGGGATGAGGGGATGTCCGAGTCACGGACCGCGCCTGAGGCGACGCTGTATCGCCTGTCGCTGTACCACTGCTACCTGGGTGAGTTGCTGCGTGTGGGCGCGCCAGGCCGCATCACCTCGCGACAGATCGCCGAGGAGCTCAGCATCAAGGAGGAGACGGTCCGACGCGACATCTCCTTCGTCGGCGACATAGGGCGACCGGGCGCCGGGTACGACCCCGTCGTGCTCTACACGGAGTTCACGCGTTTCCTCGGACTCTCCGAGGAGTACCCGGTGGTCAAGGTCGGCACCGCGAGCATGCTCGAGGCCCTGCAGGTGGTCTTCCCGTCCGAGCAGTACGGCATGAAGCCTGTGGCGTACTTCTCCGAGCTTCCTGAAGACGCCGGGGTCCAGGTCGGCAGCCTCACGGTCCGGCACCTCACCGACATCCCGCGTCTCGACCGCGGTCTCGATGCCGCTGTAGCGCTCGTGGCCTGCTCGCCGGGTTGGGTTCAGATCACGCTCGATCTTCTTTCGAATGCGGGCATCTCCGGTGTCTTGCTCCTGACGCCAATCATCCGGCTGCGCAAGCCCGAGGGTATGAATGTGACGCAACTGAGGATGCCGTGCGATCTGAAGAGCCTTGCGTGTCGCTGTCAGGTTCCCGCCGGGACCGTGGGCGCGAGGTAGCGCATGGTCCACGCTGACCGCACGGTGCTCACTCGTGCCATATGCGCGCTGGTGGGCGGCGTCCTGTTGGCCGCCATCATGCTTGGTGTAGCTGCATGCAGTCCTCGCTCCACAGATGCGGCAGGGCCCGGAGGCATGGGCGTAGCCGCAGACCCCGTCGAGCCCGCGCCCTGGGACCTCACAGCACCGGAGGCGGCTGTACGGTCCTATCTTGAGTGGGTGAGCTTCTCGTACCGGATGGCGAACTCCGAGATTCCCACGGCCACGATGACCCCCGCCGAGTTGGTCCGCATCGACGCGTACATCCAGCTCAATCGCACTGAAGGTAAGGGCCTTGAGCAGACGCTCGAGTCGATCGAGACCGCGGTGGCCTCCGAGGATGCGACGCGCGCCGTGGTCACAGCACACGAGACCTGGGCGTATCGGTACTTCTCCCTTGAGACGCTGAAGTACCTCACCGACACGGTGCGGGAGAGCTACGAGGCCACCTACAGCCTGGTGCGACAGCCTGCGGGTTGGCTCGTGGATAGCGTCGAGGCGAGCGTATCGGCGGAGGAGTGACGCTCCATCCGCGAGGCGTGGGGCCGATCGATCACTGCGCACGGCACGGTCGCCGACGGTGCCTCAGGACGCGGCGGCGCGGCGGTGGCGACCGGGTCGCTATGCTATACTTCGCCGTTGTCTTTTCCGGGCGTGTGACCGCCCGTCGCCTGGCCTGAGGAGGCCCGTATCCGATGTCGAAGCCAGACCTGATACTGCTCCACGCGCCGAGCGTGTACGACTTCCGGGAGACGTCCATCATGTATGGACCCGTCTCCGATCTCGTGCCCTCGAGCCCGATCTTCGAGATGTACCCGCTCGGATTCACCACCATCGGGGAGTATCTCGAGCGCCACGGATTGCACGTGAAGGTGAGCAACCTTGCGCTCCTGATGCTCACCAAGCCCAAGTTCGACGTGGAGAAGGCCATCGCGGCGATGGACCCGGTCGTCTTCGGCATCGACCTGCACTGGGCCCCACATGCCCACGGCTCGATCGAGGTCGCGCGCATCTGCAAGAAGTACCATCCTGACACCCCTGTGGTGTTCGGTGGCCTCAGTGCGACGTACTTCCACGAGGAGCTCATGGAGTACGACTGCGTGGACTACGTGCTGCGTGGCGACTCGACCGAGGATCCGTTCACGCAGCTCATCTACGCGCTCAAGCGCAAGGGCAGTGTCGCCGACATCCCCAACCTCACCTACAAGGACGCATCCGGTGCCGCTGTCGTGAACCCGTTCACGTGCGTGCCGCCGGAGTTCGACCACGTCAAGCTCGACTACAGCTTCTCGATGCGCTCCGTCATCCGCTCGGCCGACATGTCCTCGTCGCTGCCGTTCAAAGGGTGGCTGAGCTACCCGGTCTCCGCATCGCTCACCTGCCGCGGCTGCACACGCAACTGCGCGACCTGCGGCGGTTCGGCCACTGCGTTCCGCGAGCACTTCGGCCGTGACCGCGTGGCGTTCCGCGACCCCGAACTGCTCGTGCGCGACATCGCGCACATCGCCAAGCACATCCCGGGTCCGGTCTTCGTCCTGAACGACTTCCGCCAGGCGGGCGACGAGTACGTGAAGGAGTTCATCACCGGCCTCAAGAGGATCGACTTCAAGAACCCGATCGGCTTCGAGTTCTTCACCCCGCCCGCCGAGGATTTCTACGCGCTGCTCGACGAGAACCTCAACGACTACTCGGTCGAGGTGTCAGCCGAGAGCCACGACGACGCGGTGCGCGCGGCGTTCGGCAAGCCATACACGTGGGAGCAGCTCTCCGAGTCGATCGAGCACGCGTTCAAGCACAACTGCCAGCGCTTCGACCTCTACTTCATGACGGGCATCCCCACCCAGACCGCCGAGTCGGTGCTCGGTACGGCCCCGGCGGTCGAGGAGCTCTACGCCCGGATCGGAAACAACCCCAAGCTGCTGCCGTTCATCGGCCCCATGGCACCGTTCCTCGACCCCGGTTCGCGTGTGTTCGAGAACCCCGAGGAGTTCGGCTACACGCTCCGGGCGCGCACGCTGGAGGAACACCGTCAGTTGTTGCTGCAGCCGTCGTGGAAGCACATCCTCAACTACATCCCTGACGCGATGACCCTCGACGAGCTGGTGGACTCCACCTACGAGGCGGCGGTGGGCATCAACCGGGTCAAGGCCAAGGTGGGCGCCATCGACCAGAAGACGGCGATGGCCACCGAGCGGCGCATCCTCGAGGCACAGATAGCGATGGCGCGGATCGATGACATCATGCGGCACGAGGAGCCGGAGCGCGGACAGCTGCTCGACGCGTACAGGGAGGAGATCGCGCTTCTCAACGAGAGCACGGTCTGCGAGAAGAGCGAGCTCAACTGGCCGGCGAAGATGAACGCCGGGCACATCTTCAACAACGCAGGGTTGCTCTTCAAGGTGATGGCGGAAACCCTCGTGCCCGCGCTGCGCAAGCGCGACACCCGATACATGAAGCAGGTCTGAGTGATGACGCGCGCACGATTCACACCAGAGGCTGGCCGGCCGAGCGAAGAGCGCACCAAGCACATCTTCTCCACCATCGCGTCGGAGTACGACCGGTTCAACAAGTACTCGAGCATGGGCCTTGACCGCCTCTGGCGGAAGACCACAGTGCGCCTGGCGCGCCTCAAGCGCTCATCGGAGGTGCTCGACCTCGCCGCGGGCACCGGAGATCTCACGCTCGCGTTGGCCGAGAACGGCTCACCCGCCCGTATCATGTGCACCGACCTTGTCCCCGAGATGCTCGAGGTGGCCAAGGCCAAGGCGGCCGCCTATGAGGGGCCCACGACGATCGAGTTCGACGTGGTCGATGCACAGGCGATCCCGTTGCCCGATGAGAGCTTCGATGTGGTCACCGTGGGCTTCGGTGTGCGCAACATGCCCGATCGCGCCGCCAACTTCAGCGAGGTGTACCGTGTCCTGCGCCCGCGAGGACGATACGTCGTGCTGGAGTTCAGCCGTCCGCTCTTCCCGCCGTTCAGGGCGCTCTACCACTTCTACCTGCGCACGGTGATCCCGATGCTCGGTGCGAAGCTGACAGGCGACCGCGCCTCGTTCGAGTACCTGAACGAATCGATACTCGCGTTCCCCGGTCAGGTCGCCCTCGCGGGGGAGCTTCACAAGGCCGGCTTCTCGGAGGTCACCTGGCGCAATCTCACCTTCGGCATCGTGGCCGTGCACGTAGCGGTGAAGTGACGTTCGGCCGGGTCGTTGGAGCCGGCTCGCATGTGCATGTAGGATAGGGGCCTGGCACCCCACTTCCCGGAGGTAGGACGATGCTCCTTCTGGCGCGCTACGTGCTCCCCGTGAGCTCCCCGCATATCGAGGACGGCGGTGTGGTCGTCCGCGGTTCGGAGATCGTGGCCGTCGGGCCACGTGCCGACCTGCTCGCGGCGTATCCCGACGAGGAGGTCATCGACTACGGCCTCGCGGCGCTGATGCCTGGCTTCGTGGACCTCCACACCCACCTCGAATACTCGGTGTTCCGGGGCGTCGTGGACGATCTGCCGTACACACGCTGGAAGATGGAAGTGCAGTGTCTTGAGGAGCGCCTGTCCGACGAAGACTGGGCGATCTCGGCCGAGCTCGGCGCCGACGAGGCCATCCGTTCGGGGATCACCACGATTGCCGATGTGACGTACTCTGGCGCCTCCCTGCGCGCCACCGACAGCGCCGGGCTGCGGGGTGTCATCTACCGCGAGGTCTCCACGATGGACCCGGCGCGCGCTGAGGCCGAGGTCGCCACCGCGCTCGACGATATGCGCGCATGGGAGGCCTCCCTCGACCACGACCGCATCAGCATCGGCATCGCGCCGCACGGTCCGTACACCTGCCACCCGCGGCTGTTCAAGGCTGTCGCGGAGGCGGTCGGCGAGAGCGACACGCATGTGTCTCTGCATCTGGCCGGCAGCAAGGACGAGTACGACTTCGTGAAATACGGTTCATCCCAGCTGGGGCAGGACTTCCGCACGCAGTCCGGCTGGGCCGACGAGGTCTGGATGCCCACCGGAGTCAGCCCGGTCCGATACGTCTACCAGTGGGGCATCTTCGACCTCCACAACGTGCTCGCGGTGCACTGCGTGCACGTCGATGCCGAGGATATCGCGGTCCTGGCGCGCTACGACGTTGCCATCGCGTACTGCGCACGCTGCAACGCGAAGCTCGGTATGGGGACCGCGCCTCTCGGCGAGGTCCTCGAGAAGGGCCTGCGTGTCGGCATCGGCACCGACTCACCCGCGTCAAACTCCACGATGGACTTCTTCGCCGAGATGCGCACCGGCCTTCTGGTGCAGCGCAGCCTGCGGGGGGAGAAGGGCTTCTTCACCGCCGAGGAGTTCATCCGGCTATCGACCATCGAAGGTGCACGGGCGCTCAAGCTCGACCATCTCATCGGGTCGCTCGAACCCGGCAAGCGGGCCGACATCATAGCGGTCGACCTCTCACACAGCTATCAGGTGCCCACGGAGAATCCTTACAGCGCCGTCGTCCACACCTCGAACCAGGAGGACGTGCTGCTCACGATGGTCGACGGCCGGATCCTCCTGGACAGGGACCGTTCCTGCACGACCGACCCGGAGGCTCTGCGCGTGAGGCTGCAGGAGATCCGCGGCAAGATCAGAGGGTGATGCCGAATGCGGGAACAAGGTACGGTCGTCACCGTTCATGACGGTCTCGTGGACGTGAGGATGCAGGTCTCCGCAGGCTGTGCTGGCTGCAGCGTGTGTTCGCAGGGTGCGGGCGGGGAGACCGTCATGCACCAGGTGTCCGATACCCACGGGGCGACCGTTGGCGACGTGGTCGAGGTGCACATCCCCGACGGCATCCGCTCCCGTGCGGCCGCCGCGGTGTTCCTCGTCCCTGTCGCCTGCCTGATGCTTGGCTACTTGGCGGGTTTCTTGCTCGGAGGATGGCTGGACCGGGACCCTGAGACCGTGGCGGTCATCGGCGCACTTGCCGCCGCGACCGTCGGCATGCTGGGCATCCGGTTCGCCGAGCGGACGCTCTCAGGCAACGCGGCGTTCACTCCGCGGGTCGATGCTATAATCTCGCGGAGCCGCGGCCAGGAATGAGCGCGCGGTGGACAACCTATCGAGGAGGTAACTGCACGTGAGCGATCAGGACTTCTTCTTCGACGAGGAAGACGAAGCAGTATCCGAGGCCCCCAAGGCCGCGTCAAAGTCCGCCGGCAAGGCCCAGGCCCCCGCGCGGCAGGCGGCACCCAAGCAGCGTGCCGCGTCGGCTCCGAGCCCGGCGCCCGCCGGCGAGAAGCAGGTGAGCATGACCGTCGCGGCCCTGATGGCCGTTGTCGCGCTCCTGCTCGGCGTGATCATCGGCTTCGTGCTTCCTGGCGGGTCCGCAGGCACGACCACGAGCACCGGGGCGGCGACCGGCACCGGCAGCACCGCGGCGCCCGGCCCGCTCAGCGAGGACCAGCTCAGCTCCGGCGAGCTCCCTGAGGGGCACCCGCCGATCGAGAGCATGGGCGCCACCGGCGCGGCCGAGGCCACCAGCACCGGTCAGTAACCGTCGATCGAACCGGGTCCGGCCCGCGTGGCCGGATCCTTTGAGCGCACAAGGAGAACCATGGCCAACAAGTCCAAGAAGTCCCCGATGGCTGTCGACAAGTCGAACACCCCACCGTGGATGAAGGCCGTCATCATCATGCTCGTCATCGCGTTCGGTGGCCTGGGCATCGTGGTGGTCGCCGGGGGTGCCGGCATGCTCGGCAGCCCCGCCACCAGCGGGACCGGCGCCACGTCGGGCGGCACGCTCAACGATCAGTACAAGCCGAGGGTGGACGCGGCGGTTGCGGCTCTCGCCGCCAGCCCCGACAACCCTGACATCATCATCCAGGTCGGTCATGCGTACTTCGACTGGGCGCGCGCAGTCTACGAAAGCGGCCAGCCTGAGGCGTCGATCCCCACGTGGCTCGCCGCGGTGAGCTACTACGACCAGACGCTCGCACTCGATCCGGAGAACGACATCGCACTCGGCAACAAGGCGTTCGCCCTGTACTACGCGCAGGACAAGGGTGCCGCGGCGGCGCTGCAGGCGTTCATCACCAGCGCGTCGGACAACACCGACCTCACCCAGCAGGTCGAGAACGCCACGGGTCTGCTCGCCGAGCTCGAGGCGGCGGCAAGCGCCCCGGCAACCACACCGGCGACGACCACGCCGTAGACGCGAGGCCATGGATCACTCAGAAGGCCGGCTCCGTCAGGGGCCGGCCTTCATGTGTCCGTCGGCGGTGCGTGGGTTCAGTCGTCCACGTCTTCGAGCATCGTGAACGCCTCCTCGAGCGATGACGCGCACGAGAAGATCCCCGAGAGGCGGGTCAGGTCGAGGATGTTGTCCACCGATTCGTTCGTGACAAGGATGAGCCGGCCGCCAAGGGCGGTGTACTCCTTCGAGAGCGACAGGAGCAGGCCGAGACCCGAGCTGTCCAGGTAGTCGAGTTGCGAGAGGTCGACCACCGTGGCCGGTGGCGCGTGCTTGAGGATGCGATCGATCGTCATCCTGAATGCGGCGCACTCGCTGTAGTCGAGCTCGCCTTTGAGAGAGAGCACCCAGCGCTGTTCTTCTTGATCCAGTTGGATGGCAAGCGACATACATGACCCCCTGTGTCGTGGACTCGCCATCCAGTTACTACCCCGCCGCCCCCGGATTCACACGAGCCGCAGGGTGCCCTGGTCACCCGTGCGGGGTGCAGGTACAATCATGCTCGCACGTGCCTTCGGGAGAAAGCGGTGCCGCAGCGATGGAACTGGACATCACAACAGAACGCACAGCCGAGAGCTGCGTCATAGCAGTCGCCGGTGAGGTGGACGTCTACACGTCGCCCCGCCTCAAGCGCGAGATCGCCGAGGCGGTCGATGCTGGCTGTGTCGAGGTCGTGGTCGACCTCGAGCGCATCGGCTTCATCGACAGCTCAGGGCTTGGAGTGCTCGTGAGCGCACTCCGCAGGGTCAAGGAGCAGGGCGGCACATTGCGGCTCGTGTGCACCCGCGACTCGATCCTGAAGATCTTCCGGATCACCGGCCTGGACAAGGTCTTCCCGCTGTTCTCCAGCGTGGACGAGGCCAAGGAGTTCTAGGATCCCGCGCGCCCGCATCCGTGCGCAGCACCCTTCGGGGCAGCGCCGGCCAGGCGCAACGTACGATTGAGGAGTTGACCTTTGTTCGGTATCGGCAGCTGGGAGTTCGTCGTCATCGTCGTGCTGGCGCTGTTGCTGTTCGGGCCGGACAAGCTGCCTGACTTCGCCCGCACTATCGGCCGATTCATGCGCGACTTCCGCCGGTATCAGGCGATGATGGAGTCGACGATCAAGGCCGAGGTGTTCGCGGCCGACCCCAAGCTGCAGAAGGACCCCTTCAAGACCGGCAAGGACTTCGCCGAGAAGGTCGGCAGTGGCGGCTTCGCTCGTCCGGCCGACACGAAGCCCGCTGCCGCGGACGATGCCGCCACGACCGGCGAGGTCGCCGCGACTCCGTCGGCGAAGACCGCTGACGCGGGTACCACGGACGTGGACGCCGCGGACGCGGCGCCGGCAGACGCGGCCGAGGCCGTTGCACGACCCACCGACGCGGGAGAGGAGGGCCCGGAGCAGGCCTAGCGGCCGCCCGGCACACAGATGCCCATCACCCCCCGTCGCATGCCGTTCATGCAGCACATGAACGAACTCAGGAAGCGTCTCACCGTCGTGATCGCCGTCGTCGGCGTGTTCACGCTCGTGGGGTACTACTTCTCCGATGAGATCTACCGCATCCTCGTGGGCCCGATGCTGCCGGTGCTCGGTGACAGCGGGAGCTACACGCTCGACCTGCTCGAGGCCATGAGCAACAGGTTCCGCCTCGGCATGTTCGGAGCCGTGGTCGTCGGCAGCCCCGTGATCATCTACGAGGCGCTCGCGTTCTTCGTGCCCGCGCTCAAGCCCAAGGAGCGTCGCTGGTTCGGGTGGACGGCGCTCGCAGCGGCACTGCTGTTCATCGCCGGCGTGGCGTTCTGCTATCTGTTCATCCTCGAGCCGAGCACGAAGTGGCTCGTTGAACAGTCGGGCGAGACGTTCGAACTGCTGCTGCGCGCCCAGAGCGCGATGACGTTCGCAATGTGGTTCCTTGCGGGCTTCGGCCTGGCGTTCGAGGTCCCCGTGGTGGTCTTCTACCTCGTGTACTTCAACGTGGTCCCGTACGCGACGCTCCGGAAGAACTGGCGGGTCGTCTGGGTCGTGATGGCCGTGGTAGCGGCGATGATCACCCCCGACTGGAACCCTTGGAGCATGGGCGCGCTTGCGGGCGCGATGATCGGCCTGTTCGAGGGAAGCATGCTGCTCGTGCGCATCATGTTGAACCGCAAGATCAAGGCCCAGAATCTCCCCGTCGTCGACGAAGCCGAGTAGCGGGCCACCATGCACGAGATGGGCATCGCCGAGGGCATCCTCTCATCATCGCTTGAAGCCGCCGAAGGCGCCGGCGCCCTGAGCATCACCGGCGTCTACGTGACCATCGGCGAACTCACCGAGGTCTCCGAGGATGCGCTGCAGTTCGCATGGGAGGCGATCTGTCCGGGCACGCTGGCCGAGGGCTCGGTGCTCGATGTGACGATGGTGCCCGCCACCTCAGGCTGCGCTGACTGCGGCCACGAATGGATGCACGATCGCTACTCCGGTGCCCAGTGTCCGTCGTGTGGTGGATGGGTCGTGATGCTGCGGCAGGGTCGTGAGATGAAGATCGACAGCATCGACATAGACGAGGAGAGCGACGCATGAAGGTCGACATAGAGAAGCGCATCCTGGCCGCCAACGAGGAACTCGCGGGCTCCAACCGCGAGCTGTTCGCGGATCATGGCGTGTTCGTGCTCGACTTGATGGCCTCGCCGGGCGCAGGCAAGACCTCTACGATCCTCGCCACCATCGATGCGTTGCGCGATCGCTACTCGATCGCGGTGATCGAAGGGGATATCGCGAGCAAGGTCGATGCCGAGAAGGTCCGCGCCCACGGCATCCCCGCCGTGCAGATCAACACCGGCGGTGCATGCCACCTTGAGTCGGCGATGATCCGTCGCGCCGTGGACACCCTCGACCTGGAGAGCCTCGACCTCATCATCATCGAGAACGTCGGGAACCTCGTCTGCCCCTCGGACTTCGACCTTGGCGAGAACGCCAAGGTCATGATCCTCTCGGTGCCGGAAGGCCACGACAAGCCATACAAGTACCCGAACATCTTCCAGGTCTCTGAGGCTGTCATCCTCAACAAGTACGACACGATGAGCGTGTTCGACTTCAACGAGGAGGAGTTCCGGGAGGTCGTGAAGAGCTTGAACGGGCAGGTCCCGGTGTTCCCGATCGCGGCCACCAAGGGCGATGGCGTGGACGCGTGGACCGAGTGGCTCGCGGCGCGCATCGATGCGGCGAAGAGGGAGGGTTCCCGGTGATGGATCGCGGCCAGGCGCTCTCGCTGGTCAAGGAGCGCATACCTTCGGCGAACCTTGTGAACCACTGCGTGGCCACCGAGGTCATCATGGAAGCGCTGGCGCGTCACTTCGAGCTTTCGGAGCAAGACGTCGAGCGCTGGGCCCTGGCGGGGTTGCTGCACGACCTCGACTATGCGGAGACCGGCGAGGACTTCGAGCGGCACGGGGTGGTCACCGCCGAGCTGCTCACCGGTGAGCTTGACGATGAGCAGCTCCACGCGATCCTCGCACACGCCGACAAGGCCCCTCGCGAGACGCTCATGGACAAGGCGCTCTACGCCGCCGACCCCACGACCGGCTTCATCGTGGCCGCGGCGCTCGTGCGTCCGGACAAGGCGCTTGCCAACGTGGAGGTCCGCTCGCTGCTCAAGCGGTGGAAGGAGAAGGCCTTCGCCAGGGGCGCCAACCGCGAGCAGATGGCCGCATGCGAGGAGCTCGGCATGACACGCGACGAGTTCCTCGGCCTCGCACTGGAGGCCATGCAGAACCGGGCGTCGGAGATCGGCCTGTAGCTGCTTCCGCCCCGGACTGCAGGTCTACCGCTCGAGCGGCATCCGTGGTGCGCCCGTGTAAGCTTCCGGTGACCCTTCGGCTTGACGCGCCATATATACTCTGCGGAAGTGACCGCCCCTACAGCGGGAAGACATCGCATGAACCTCATCATCTCCGAGAAGAACATCGCTGCTCGCCGGATCGCTGAGATCCTGGCGGTGGGTAAGCCCACGGCTGACAAGGTCTACACCACACCGGTGTACCGCTTCCGCCGCGGTGGTGAAGACTGGGTCTCCATCGGCCTCAAGGGCCATATCATGGAGGTCGACTTCGCCCCGGTCCTCGACGAGGCGGCGGTCCGCGAGCTTGCGGCCGCGGACCCCCGCGTGCTCGCCGGTGGCGCCGAGTCGGTGCTTGCGGCCGAGGGCGGCGTCGACCTCAAGAAGTGGCGTCTCGAGACGCTTCCGGTGCTCACGCGCGTACACGTGGAGAAGGTGCCAAAGGAGAAGGGCATCATCCAATCGATCAAGAACCTCGCCAAGAAGGCGGAGAAGGTCATCATCGCAACCGACTTCGACCGCGAAGGCGAGCTCATCGGCGCGGACGCGCGCGACGTGGTGCGCTCGGTCAACAAGGACGTCCCTGTCACCCGCGTGCGCTTCTCGGCCATCACCAAGGACGAGATCGAGCGCGCATTCGCCGAGGAGGACACGCTCTCGGAGGAGCTCGCGCAGGCAGGCGAGACGCGGCAGGACATCGACCTCATCTGGGGCGCGGTGCTCACCCGCTACCTGACGCTCGCGCTGCAGACACAGACCAAGCGGCCGTTCGGCGATGTACTGTCATCCGGCCGTGTGCAGACCCCGACGCTCAAGCTCATCGTGGACCGCGAGAAGGAGCGCGAGGCGTTCGTCCCTGAAGACTACTGGGTGGTGCGGGGCACGTTCGGCGTGAGCGGGGACGAGTTCGTCGCTCCGCATGCCACCGATCGGTTCAAGAGCGAGGACGCCGCCCAGGCCGTCATGGACGCGGTCGAGGGCACGACGTCGGCCACGGTCCTCTCGGTGGACCGCTCCAAGCGCAAGGTGCAGCCGCCCACGCCGTTCAATACCACCGCACTCATGGCGGCGGCCGCGTCCGAGGGCATCTCGCCCGCGCAGACCATGCGCATCGCCGAGTCGTTGTACATGAGCGGCTATATGTCGTATCCGCGTGTGGACAACACGGTGTACCCGCCGAGCCTCGACCTCAAGGGGATACTGAAGTCGCTCGCCGAGGTGCCGTTCTACCGTGAACACGCGCAGAAGCTCCTCGGCAGCCCGCTGCACCCTACGCGCGGCCCAAAGGAGACCACCGACCACCCGCCGATCCACCCCACCGGTGCGGCCGATCCCGACAAGCTCGACCCCCAGGCGTGGAAGCTCTACAACCTGGTCGCGCGCCGCTTCATGGCCACGCTCTCGGACGCGGCGGTCGTGGAGAGCACCAAGGTCGCGCTCGATGTCGCCGGTGAGCGGTTCCAGGCCAAGGGCGACGTCGTGGTCTCACACGGGTTCCGCGCGATCTATCCGTACGGACTGCGCAAGGACGACCACCTGCCGACGATGGCCGAGGGCGACACGATCGACTTCGGCGGCGCGGAGATGGAGGGCAAGCAGACCCAGCCCCCTGCGCGCTACTCGCAGGGCAAGCTCATCCAGGAGATGGAGAAGCTCGGACTCGGCACCAAGGCGACGCGACACGACGCCATCCAGACGCTCTACGATCGCAAGTACGTGCAGAACGACCCGATGGAGCCCACCAACAAGGGCCGCACGGTGATCGACGCGCTCTCGAAGTTCGCGAGCGAGATCACGACACCGGACATGACGGTGGCGCTCGACCGGGAGATGGACGCGATCGCCAACGGAAAGTCCACGCTGCCCACCGTCGTCGGTCATTCGCAGAATGCGCTTGCAACCGTGGTCGAGGAGCTCCTCGGCAACGTCGAGGGTATCGCCGACATGCTCAAGGGCGCGATCGACGAGGACGCCAAGGTGGGCATCTGCCCGAAGTCGGGGCACGATCTCCTCATCAAGTACTCGCCACGCAACCGCACCTACTTCGTCGGCTGCACCGGGTATCCCGAGTGCGACGTGACGTACCCGCTTCCCAAGAACGCCAAATACCAGGCGGTGGAGGAGAAGTGCGAGGTGTGCGGTTCGCCGCAGGTGCGGATCATCCAGTTCAAGAAGCGGCCGCGCGTCATGTGCCTGAGTCCCGACTGCCCCACCAAGAAGGGGCCCGAGATCATGATCGCCAAGGGTGGATGCCCCGCGAAGGACTGCGGTGGCGACCTGCGGGTCGTCTACTCAGCCGTCGGCAGCAGGTACGTGCGGTGCACGAACTACGAGACGTGCAAGACGGCATATCCGCTCCCACAGCAGGGCGAAGTGGAGCCCACCGACGAACTGTGCGAATGTGGCGTTCCTAAGGTCATCGTGCACACCAAGAAGGGGCCGTGGAAGATCTGCATCGACCCCGACTGCGAGCACAAGCCCGACCGGAGCGCCGGCCGTCGCGGTGCGGGCGGGCGTTCGGGGGGCGCAAGGAAGTCGACGGCGGCGAAGAAGCCGCCAGCGAAGAAGCCCGCCGCGAAGAAGCCCGCCGCGCCGAAGAAGCCGTCCACACGGAAGAAGTCGTCAGACTCGTGAGCTTCGCCCCTCCCGGGGGCATGAACCTTGTGGACCACGGGGCCGGAAGGAGCCATCGGTGAGGATCGCAGTGGTGCAGCATGCCCTACGCCCGGCGCCCGCGCAGGACCTGGAGGCGCTGGTGGCCGCGACCGCTCGCGCTGCGGTGGGCGCTGCCACATGGGTCGTACTTCCTGTCGTGCCAGCTCTCGACCAGGGTCCGCTCCACGAGGAGCTGTGGTGCCGTCTGGAGGGCGATGTGCCGGGCGTTCAGGCCCACGTCGCCTCGGTCGACGACGCGCGGATGGGTGCCGACAGCGATGAACGTGGGGCGCCTGGACTCGTGGTGACCCTGACGGGTGACGACTGCTACAGCCCCGCATGGCTGGAGGCGGCGCATGCGCAGGCCCCGGGAGTCCTCGTGCTCGCACCGGGAGCTGAGTCCGAGTTGCAGGTGGAGGCGACACTCGAGCTCGCGTTGACGCTCAGCACATCGGTCGCCTCCGTGGTGATCGTCGTCGAGACCGACGGTGCCGAGCCGGGCGAGCCCGGGCATGGCGGGTCCGCGATCATCCATCTCGGCGAAGTGCTCGCCGAGGCGCTGCCCGGCGATGACGTCCTGTATGCGGATCTCGAGGCGCCTGTCGGTCCGCCCGAAGCGCCCGGTACGCTGCCGGAGGTCCCACCGCTGCTGGCGCAGCGTGTTGCCGCCCATCACGGCCGCAAGCTCGAGGTGGACTACCCCGCCGACCTCGGCTGAGCGGACGTCGCTCCCACCGATGGTAGAATCACCGTGGCCATATCCGGCCGCGCTCCACCCGGCCGTTCACTTCGACCGTATGCAGAAGAGGGAGATCGATGACTCAGGTGTCGGACCCGATCGAGTTCCACAGGCGTTCGCGGGGCAAGATCACGATCAGCTCGAAGACCCCGCTCGACGCGGACAACCTCAGTATCGTGTACACGCCCGGCGTGGGCGCCGTCTCGACCCGTATCGCCGAGCAGCCCGACGAGGTCCGTGAACTCACCGGTAAGCAGAACACCGTGGCCATCGTGACCGACGGTACTGCCGTGCTCGGACTGGGTGACATCGGTCCCGAGGCCGCCCTGCCTGTGATGGAGGGGAAAGCCGCGATCTTCTCGGAGTTCGCGGGCATCAACGCCGTCCCGATCTGTCTGGCCACCACGGACACCGACGCCATCGTGCAGACCGTGCGGTATCTCGCCCCCGGCTTCGGCGGCGTGAACCTCGAGGACATCTCCGCCCCGCGCTGTTTCGAGATCGAGCGTCGGCTCACCGAGGACCTCGACATCCCGGTGTTCCACGACGATCAGCACGGCACCGCGATCGTCGTCCTGGCCGGGCTCATCAACGCCCTCAAGGTCACGGGCAAGGGCCACGATGTGCGAATCGCCATCTCGGGTGCCGGCGCCGCGGGTCTGGCGATCGCGCACCTGCTCGTGGCCTACGGTCTCACGGCCATCCGGATCAGTGACAGCAAGGGCGTGCTGACCCTCGATCGGACGAACATCAACCATGACCAGCGCGAGGTGCTCGCGCTCAGCACGGCGGACGAGAGCTGGCCGATCGGCGGCTCGCTCATCGACGGCGCCGACGTCTTCATCGGCGTGTCGAAAGCGGGGCTCTTCACGGCCGAGGACATCCGCCGGATGGCGCCCGACCCGATCGTGCTGGCGCTCGCCAACCCGGTCCCGGAGATCATGCCCGACGAGGCGCGCGCAGGCGGCGCGATCGTGGTCGCCACCGGCCGCTCGGACTTCCCCAACCAGATCAACAACGCGCTCGTGTTCCCCGGGCTGTTCCGGGGGCTTCTCGACCACCGCGTCCCGCGTGTGACCACCGACATCAAGATCGTCGTCGCCGAGGCGCTCGCCGCTCTTGTCAGTGAGCCCGACGCGGAGCACATCGTCCCCTCGATCTTCGATACGCGCATCGTGCCCGGCATCGCAGACGCGATCGGCGCGTGCCAAGGGCAGCGGTGCTGACCGTCCACGACATAGCCGATGCGGTGCGCGTCGCGATTCCTGAGGCGGCCACCACGCTGCGCCCGGACGTGGTGCGGGCCATGGCCGATGCGGCGGTCAGCGAGCCTTCGCCCGCGGGCCGCGATGTCCTCTCCCGCATCGTCGAGAACGCTGCCATCGCCGCGCGGGACCGTGTCCCGCTCTGCCAGGACACCGGTGCCGTATGGGTGTGGGTGGAGCTCGGCGCGGCGGAGCGTGTCGACGGCGACCTCCTCTCCGCGATCGACGATGCGGTGCGTGACGCGTATCGCACGGGCGCACTACGTATGAGCGTGATGCGCGACGCGCTGTTCGAGCGTGTGAACACGGGTGACAACACGCCCGCGTTCGTGGATGTGACCCTGCGTCCCGGCACCGGCGCGACCGTCCATGTGATGCTCAAGGGCGGCGGCTCCGACAACGCGAGTGCGTGCGCGATGCTCGAGCCGGCCGCCGGCATGGATGGCGTGGTCCGCTTCGTCGTGGACGCCGTCTCGGCGAAGGGGGCGGCCGGCTGCCCGCCGCTCATCGTGGGGGTAGGGGTCGGCGGCACGTTCGATTCCGTGGGCAAGCTCGCGAAGAAGGCCCTGCTTCGCCGGGTGGGCACGCCGGCGGCCAGCACAGCGGCGGCACAGCTCGAGGCGCGACTGCTCGACGCGGTGAACGGACTCGGTATCGGACCCGGCGGTCTGGGCGGGCGCACCACGGCGATCGCGGTGCATGTGCTCTCGGCGCCGTGCCACATCGCCTCGCTCCCGGTCGCCGTGAACATGGGCTGTTCGGCCATGCGCTCCGTCAGCGTGGAGCTCGGGTAGCATGGCGAGCGTCCCCACAGCGCTCACGGGCGGCTCCCCCTATCGCGCCGTGCTGAGCAACAAGCGCTTCCGGGCCCTGTGGCTGTCGCAGTTCGTGAGCGGCCTGGGAGACTGGCTGGTGGTGGGTCTGCTCATCCCGCTCGTGACCACGCTTTCCGGCGGCTCATCCTTCGCCGTCGCCGGCATCATGATCGCCAAGATCATCCCGTCGCTGCTGTTCTCCTCGGTGGTGGGATCGCTCGTGGACCGCTTCGATCGCCGACGGCTGATGATCGGCTGTGACCTCGCCCGCGCTCTGCTCACCCTGCCACTGCTGCTCACGAGCAATCTGGCGCTCATCTACCTTGTGGTGCTGCTCATGGAGATCGCGTCGCTGTTCTTCGCACCGGCGCGCAACGCGCTTATCCCGCGCATCGTCGCCGAGGAGGAGGTCGCGGTCGCCAACGGCCTCGCGTACACAACGCAGCAGGCGAGCATGCTCATCGGACTCACGATGTCCGGCGGCATCCTCGCCGGCTTCGAGGCGATCGTGCGGTGGGTGCTCTCAAGCGGCTTCCCGTTCGTCGATGTGCTCGTGGGCCCGTTCGCACCAGCGCTCCTCGGCCCGCGTGCCGGCGTGGTGCTCAATAGCCTCACCTTCCTGATCTCCGCCGCGCTCCTGTGGTCGATCCGTGTGAGCGTGCGACCCGAGCGGGACGGGGCAGGCTTCCGTCTGCCCCTCATCGGCAAGGACGTGCTCGAATCGTTCACCTTCCTGCGCGACCAGACCGAGCTCAGGGGCCTGCTCGTCACCGTGGCGATGGCGATCCTCGGCGGCGGGTCGATCATCACCGTCGGCCTGGCGTACGTCCAGGACATCCTTGCCGACGGAGTGCCGATCCTCGACCAGTTCGAGGTGGTCCGAACGCTCGTGGCCGCGCCGCAGACGTTCGTGCTCGTGCTGCTCGCGCTGGGGATGGTCGCAGGCGCCGTTCTGGTGCCGCGGCTCTCGAACCGCGTGCCGCTGCAGATGTTGTTCCTCGGCGCGGTGACCACGTTCGGCGCGAGCATGCTCGTGTTCGCGAGTGTGGGCGTGTACTGGGTGTCGTTGATCTTCGGCATCACCGCCGGGTTCTGCATCGCATGCCTCACCGTGGCCGGCAACACCTACGTCGCGCGTACCGTCACCGACGACATCCGTGGCCGCGTCTTCACCGCCATGGAGTCGGTGATCCGGGTCTCGCTCCTCATGTCGATGATCGTGGTCGCACCGCTGGCCGACGTGCTTGCCGGCATCATCCGTTCACTGTCCGCCGGGATGACCGACCCATCCTGGTTCACCGGTCCGCGCGTGACGTTGCAGATCGCGTCACTCATCGTGCTCGGTGCGGCATACTACGCGTATCGAACGCTCGACTGGAGGATTGTCCCGGCGGTCGGAACCGATGACAACGCCGATGCGCCCGGACTGGAGGACGGCCCCGATGCGTGAACCGGTCCATATCCGCCTGCCCGCCGACGTGCCTGCACTGCGCACGCTGACGGTCGGGACGCCGGTCCTGCTGTCGGGTCCCGTGTACACGGCGCGAGACGCTACGCACGTGCGCCTGATCGCCGACCTCGACGCCGGTACCGTGCCGCTCGATCTGCGTGACCAGGTGCTGTTCTACGCGGGGCCGACCCCTGCCGCCGCCGGTAGGCCCGCGGGAGCGGTGGGGCCGACCACCGCTGGACGGATGGACGCCTGGACCCCGCGGCTGCTCGCCGCAGGCGTGGCGGCCACCATCGGCAAGGGCGGGCGCTCGGCCGAGGTCCATGCGGCCTGCGTCGCGCATGGCGCCGTCTACCTCGCCGCAGTCGGCGGGGTGGCCGCGCTGCTCGCCACCCGCGTGCGTTCGGCCGAGACGGTCGCGTACGCCGAGCTCGGGGCGGAGGCGCTCGTTCGCATGGAGCTCGACGAGTTCCCGGTGTGGGTCGCCATCGACTCACAGGGGCACGACCTGTACGAGACGGCGCGGGCTGAGTGGGCGACCCCCACAGACCCCACCGCCTGAGGAGGATGCGTGTGAGTGGCTTGATGATCACGTTCGAGGGTGGTGACGGTTCGGGCAAGTCGACCCAGATCGCCGTGCTTGCCGCGCGCCTGCGCGCACTCGGCCACGAGGTGCGCACGTTCCGCGAGCCTGGCGGAGTGGCCCCCGGCGACCCCGGTGAGCGCATCCGCGACATCCTGCTCGACCCGGTGCATACCGAGCTCGGGGTGCGGGCCGAGCTACTGCTCTATGAGGCCGCGCGCGCCCAGCTCGTAGCCGCACACTACCGGCCGGGTATCGCCGAAGGTGCGATCGTGCTGTGCGATCGGTATGCGGATTCGAGCGTGGCGTACCAGGGGTACGGTCGCGCGGTGCTGCCGGTGGAGGAGGTCCACGAGCTCAACCGGATCGCCACTGGCGGGCTCACCCCCGACCTCACGCTGCTGCTCGATGTGGATCCCACGCACGGCCTCGCCCAGGCTGCGGCACGTGGCGCCGACCGGCTCGAGCAGGCCGGTGCGCCGTTCCATGAACGCGTGCGGGCGGGCTATCTGGTGATGGCCGAAGAAGAGCCTGAGCGCATCAAGGTCGTGCCCCGCGGTCCGGTCGACGAGGTCGCTGCCGCGGTGTGGGGCCACGTCGAGCCGCTCCTCGGCCGCATGGAGCGCGAGTGACCATGGCGCAGTGCGTGTGGGACGACCTCGTCGGTCAGGAGCGGGCAACGACACATCTGCGCCGTGCGGTCGAGGCGGGCTCGGTCGCGCACGCGTACTTGTTCGTGGGGCCCACCGGCGCCGGCAAGAAGAGCGCCGCGCGGGCGCTCGCCTGTGCGCTCTTCTGCGACGACGGCGCGTGCGGTTCGTGCCGTGAGTGCAAGCGCGTGCGCAACAACGCACACCCCGATCTCCACATCCTCGGCCCGGAGGGCGTCACGTACGTGGTCAGCCAGATCCGGGACATCGTACGCGACGTGCACCTCAAGCCGGCCGAGGCCAGCCGCAAGATCTACATCATCGAGAACGCCGATCGCTTCAACGACGCGAGCGCGAGCGCGTTCCTGAAGACGCTGGAAGAACCGCCTGCCGATGTCGTGATGATCCTGCTCGCGCGCGAGTTCGACGATGTCCTTCCCACGATCGCGTCGCGTTGCCAGGTCGTGCGCTTCGCGCCCGTGCCGGCGCCGGTGGCGCGCGGTCTGGTGATGGAGCGCACCGGGGCGGGGGAGGACGAGGCGAGGGCCGCGCTCGCGGCGGCAGACGGCGTCATCCCGCGGGCGATCGAGTTCCTGCGGTCACCGGGGAGGCGCAACGCCCGGCAGACGATCCTCGGCATCCTCAAGCGCCTGTCGATCATGGACGGGCACGACGTGCTCATGGCGGCCCGGGAGTTGCTTGGTGCGGTGCGGGCGCCGGTCGAGGAGATGAAGAGCACGCAAGCCGATGAGGTCGAGCGCGTGCGGGAGTTCCTCTCGGGCGGCGTGCTGCGTGGTATCGAGACGCGACACAAGCGCGAGCTCACCGCACGTGAACGCGAGGGTGTCACCGAGATCATGAGCGTCACCGAGAGCTGGCTTCGGGATTGCCTGGTGATGGCCCGCGGTGCGGGTGATCTGGTGGAGAACGCGGACGCGGCCGACGCCACCGCCGAGGTCGCCCGTGTGCTCACAACGGCGGCAGCGCTGCGTGCGCTCGACGCCGTGAAACGCGCCCGGCAACGCATGTCCTATAATGTGAGCCCCCAGCTGGCCGTGGAGGCCATGCTGTTCGACATACAGGAGGTCCTACGATGCCCACGGTAGTGGGAGTTCGCCTGCGATACGCGGGCAAGGTGTTGTACTTCGACCCGGCGGGTGCCGAACCCGTCGAGGGCGATGAGGTCATAGTCACCACCGAGCGCGGACAGGAGTACGGCGAGATCGTGCTCGCACCGCGTGAGGTCGCCGAAGAGGACATCCCCTCGGCGCTGAAGCCGGTCGTGCGCATCGCCACGCCCGAAGACAGGGCGCGCATGGAGGCGCAGCGCGAGCGCGAGACCGCCGAGTTCGAGCGGTTCCGCGAGCTCGTGCGCAAGCACGGCCTGGACATGAAGCCGATCGGCGTGGAGCACCTCTTCGATGACTCCAAGGTCGTCTTCTACTTCGCCGCCGAGGAGCGCGTCGACTTCCGCGAACTCGTGCGGGAGCTTGCGGCCGAGATGCACAACCGCGTGGACATGCGACAGGTGGGCGTGCGTGATGAGGCCCGCATGGTGGGCGGACTGGGGCACTGCGGCGAGCAGCTGTGCTGCGTGCGCTTCGGTGGCGAGTTCCAGCCGGTCTCGATCCGCATGGCCAAGGAGCAGGATCTGCCGCTCAACCCGTTGAAAATCAGCGGGCTCTGTGGCAGACTCATGTGCTGTTTGCGGTACGAGTACGAAGCGTACAAGGACTTCAAGCAGCGAGCGCCGAAGTGCGGGACCCAGGTCGACTTCTCGGATGGTACGTTCGGTAAGATCACGTCGATGAACGTGCCGAGGGAGTTGCTGACGATCAGGCAGCAGGGTGGGCCTGAGGTCACGGTTCCGCTGACGGATCTTGATTGCAGCGCGGGGCGCGGTTGTCCCTGTAAGCTGAACGTCGAGATGGTCGAGCAGCGGCAAGCTGCGGCGGCGGTCGCGCGAGGGACGACGCCGACGCTGCGCGAGGCGGAGCGGGTCACCGAGCCGGCGCCAGCCGAGCGGACCGGCTCGTCGCGTCGCAAGCGGCGGGGCTCGAAGAGCGGTGGCGGTGCCGAGGCCGGAGCACAGCGGTCCGATGCGCCGAAGAACGGCGGGCAGCCCCGCAAGAGCGATGGCCAGAAGAAGGCGGCCGGCGCGAAGAAGGGCGGACAGCAGTCCGGGCAGCGTTCGGGCCAGGACAAGGCGAAGCAGCCCAAGCCGCAGGGTGTGGCGCCAGCGGGCGAGGGCGGCGGTACGACGAGCACTCGCAGGCGCAGAAGGCGGCGTCCACGCCCCGAGGGCGGGGCGCAGACAACAGAATAGGCTTCATGCCGACGTAGCTCAGCTGGTAGAGCAGCGCACTCGTAATGCGCAGGTCAGCGGTTCGAATCCGCTCGTCGGCTCCACGAACCATCAACCCGCGGGGGCTCCGGTCTCCGCGGGTTGTTCTTACTCCGCGTGTTCCCGTCGTTGTAGCTATGTGCTATGCATGGACTTCATGTTCGGACGTCAGTTGGCCGGAAGCGGGGGGAGTCGATGCTTGAGGTGAGCCTACGAGGTGTCCTGTCGCGAAAACATGCCCGGGGGCCTTTGCGTGAGCGAAATCGCTGTATCCAGGCGCTTGTCGCGGCTGCCATGTTCTTGACCGCAGTGGCAGTCTTCACCCCCTCTGCTCGCGCCGCCACCGGGGATCTGCGGATACACGCCTCCGATTCCGCATGGACCGATATCAGTGCCGTTTCAGCCGAGATGTTCACTACAGTTGGCCTGAAGTCGGACGGTACCGCCGTAGCTGCGGGGAGTGGGAACGGTTATCACGGTGAATACGACGTCCTGGGGTGGACAGACCTCGTTGCTGTCTCCGCAGGCCAGTACCATACGGTGGGCCTGAAGAGTGACGGTACGGTGGTGGCGGTCGGCAGCAACGACAGTGGTCAGTGTAGCGTCGCCAGCTGGACGGACATCGTGGCCATCTCGGCGGGCTTTCACTGCACCCTTGGGCTTCGATCCGATGGCACCGTTGTCGTGGCGGGCGATGACTGGGCCGGTGCCTCGGGCTGGACGGATATCGTGGCCGTGTCGGCATCCGAGAATCACAGCGTAGGCATCAAGTCAGATGGAACCGCTGTCGCCGTAGGATCTAACGGCCATTACGGCAAGTGCGAAGTCACACAGTGGACGGACCTGGTTGCAGTCTCTGCGGGCGGCGACCACACGGTAGGACTCAAGAGTGATGGCACGATGGTGGCGGCAGGCAGCAACAGCAACGGCCAATGTGACGTTACGAACTGGACAGGCATAGTCGCCATCGACGCGGGCTACAGCCACACCGTGGGCCTGAAGGCGGACGGGACCGTGCTCGTCGCAGGCGGCGACATCTTCGGCTCCGCCGAGGTCTGGGGCTGGGAGGACATCACCGCAGTCTCTGCAGGGGTCTTCCACACCGTGGGACTCAAGGCCGATGGCACGGTTGTCGCCGTCGGCTTCACTGATGTCAGTATCAACGCGAATGTCTCGCCTGTTCTTGAGTACATTCCTGAGAAGCCGGCCTTTGCGGGAAAGCCCGTCACCTTCGTGGCTGGTGCCAGTGACGTCGACGGCGGCGAGCTGAGGTTCTCGCTTGGACCCGACGCCCCCGAGACCGCGAAGATCGACCCTGTGACCGGTCTCTTCAGCTGGACTCCACTCGATCCAGGGAGCTACCAGCTTACGGTTCGCGTTTCCGATGGCTTGAGCGGCACCGATTCTCAGATCGTCACGATCACGGTGGCGGACCCCCCGGTCCTGCTTTCGGCGGAAGGTGCCACGCGGATTGAGACGGCGATCGCGGCATCCAGGCTGGCGTTCCCAAACGGCGCGACGACCGCGATCATCACGACATCGGTCAACTGGCCTGATGCCCTTGGTGGCTCCGCGCTCGCTGGCGCGCTCAACGCGCCGATCCTGCTCACCGAGCCGGCCAACCTCACGCAGGCGGTGCGATCCGAACTTCACCGCCTGGGGGCCAGGAGGATCATCATCCTGGGTGGCGAAGGTGCGGTATCGACCGCCGCCTCTCTTGAGCTGCGGCAGCTCCCTGGCGGCGTAACGGTCAGCCGGATAGCGGGGGCCGACCGCTATCTGACGGCCAATGTGGTTGCAGCAGCTGCGATCGACGCTAACCCCGACTGGGACGGCACCGCCTTTGTGGCCACAGGGACCGACTTCCCCGATGCGCTGGGGGCATCTCCGCTTGCCGCCGCAGGTGGGTGGCCCATCTACCTCGACAGGCCTGGGTCGGGCACAGACGGCGCGCTCGTCAAGACCATGGCTGAGGCCGGTGTGACCCGCGTGATCGTCCTGGGCGGTACGGGCGCCATACCGCCAGCACTTGAGTCCCTGCTCAAGGCGACATTCGGCGCTGGATCGGTCGATCGCCTCGCTGGAGCCGGGCGGTATGAGACCGCGGTCGCCGTGGCCACATACGGCGTGACCGATGCGGGGCTCGATTGGGACAGGCTGGCACTGGCGACCGGCCAGAACTTCCCGGACGCGCTTGCGGGCGGCGCTCTCCAGGCCAGGCGCGGCTCCGTCCTGCTGCTCACGCCTTCCGCGACGCTGCATGATGCGGTAAGAGCGACCCTCACCGCGCAAGCGAGCACCATCTATGAAGCATGCTTTCTGGGAGGGACGGGAGCCGTGTCTCCAGAGGTGCGCACACAGGTAGCGGGGATCTTGGATAGGTAGCACGCGGTTCCGAATCCCGACGATACCCCCAGGGGTACCACTTGCACGAGAATGTAACTCGTGTTACTTTGTCGCGACGCGCCCCTGGCCGGTGTAGGCTTCTTCCGGTAAGCGGGCGTCTTCGTATCCGTGGCGCAGCCGTCTCAGGGGCGCCGGTCGCGAGTGCGAGAGGGAGGCGAGTCGAGGATGGAGTCCGCGGGGATGGACCATCTTGCCATTGGCGCGTTCGTGCTGTTCGGCGTCGCTTTCGTCGTGCTCGTGGTGTGGGTCTCGAACCTGCTCTCGCCCAAGGGCGTGGACACGCCCGATCGTCTGGAGCCGTACGAGTGCGGCTCGGAGCCGGTCGGCCCGCCGTGGGTCCAGTTCCGCGTGGGCTACTACGTCTACGCGCTCCTCTTCGTCGTCTTCGACATCGAGACCGTCTTCCTGTACCCGTGGGCCGTCGCTTTCGGGAACATGGGCGTCTTCATCCTGGTCGAGATGGTCATCTTCATCACCATCCTCGCCGCGGGCCTCGGCTACGCGTGGAAGGAAGGGGCACTCAGGTGGCGCTAGACCGTCTCACCGGTGAGAACTCGATGCTGTTCATCAAGAGCGAGCAGCTCTTCGACCTCGCGCGCACCAACAGCCTCTGGTACATCTCGTTCGGCATCGCGTGCTGCGCGATCGAGGGACTCATGAGCGCCTCCGGGCCGCGTTTCGACTTCGATCGTTCGGGCGTCTTCTTCCGCAACTCCCCGCGCCAGGCCGACGTGATGATCGTCGCCGGCACGGTGAACGTGAAGATGGCGGACACCGTTCGCCGTCTGTACGAGCAGATGCCGGAGCCCAAGTGGGTCGTTGCGATGGGTGCGTGCGCCTCAACGGGCGGCCCGTTCCGCGAGTACCCCAACGTGGTGATGGGCGTGGACAAGGTCATCCCGGTGGACGTGTACATCCCCGGGTGCCCTCCGCGGCCCGAGTCGGTCCAGTACGCCTTCATCGAGCTGCGCAAGAAGATCAAGGCCAAGACGGAGGAACGCCTTGCTGCCCGACGCTAACGAGATCAGGACACTGCTCGCCGGAAGCGGCGTGTCTGCCGAGGTGGACACCGTCGCCCTTGGCACCGTCGCGCGTGTCGACGCCGCGGACGCCATCGATGCGCTCGCGACTCTGAAGGCCGACGGCTACGAGTCGCTCGTGGACTTCGACGGGATGGACACCGGTGAGGCGATCGAGCTCACGTGGCGCCTTCGCTCCTACTCGATGGACTGCGAGGCCTATCTCAAGACCACGGTGCCCTACGATGCCGAGATCCACTCGGCGTGGAACATCTACGCATCGGCACTGATGCCCGAGCGTGAGACAGCCGAGCTTCTCGGCCTGCGTCTGGCCGGGCACCCCAACCCCAAGCGCCTCTTCACCACCGACGGGATCCCCCCGCTGCTGCGCAAGGATGTCCCCATCCGCAGCGTGGAGGAGGTGAAGAACCGGTGAGCGACGCCCGCGACGACATCATCACCGTAGGCCTTCTCGCCGAGGGCACCCACGATCCGGGCGTGCCGCCAGCCGGTATCCGTCGCGCGCCGACCGGCGTCGACGGTCTGGCGACAGAGCACCTGATCGTGAACATGGGTCCGCAGCACCCGTCCACGCACGGCGTCCTGCGTATGCTGGTCGAGCTCGACGGCGAGGAGATCCTCAACGCCGAGGTCACCCTCGGCTACCTGCACCGGGGCATCGAGAAGCTCGCGGAGCACCGCCGGTTCGACGCGATCGCCACCTTGATGGACCGCGGCGACTACGTCTCGGGCATCATGGGCGAGACGGCGGTGGCGCTCGCGGTGGAGCGGCTGATGGAGCTCGAGGTGCCGCGCCGCGCGCAGTGGATCCGCGTGATGATGGCCGAGATCAACCGCATCGCCACGCACCTGCTGTGGTACGGCACGATGGGCCTGGACACGGGTGCGATGGGGCCGTTCCTGTACGCGATGCGTGATCGCGAGACGCTGCTCGACATCCTCGAGGCCGTGAGCGGCGCGCGGATGATGTTCAACTACGTGCGCCCGGGCGGTGTCGTGGCGGACCTGCCCGCGGGCATCGACGCGAAGATCCGCGGGTTCTGCGACGCCTTCGACACCTACGTAGAGGAGCACGACGCCATCCTCTCAGGCAACGAGATCTTCCAGGCTCGCCTCAAGGGCGTCGGGGTCATCGACGCCGAGAAGGCCCTTGCCTTCGGGCTGACCGGACCCAACCTGCGCGCTTCGGGCGTGGACTTCGATCTGCGCAAGAAGCGTCCGTACGACGCGTACGCGGAGATGGAGTTCGACGTGCCTCTGGGTACCACCGGCGACGCGATGGACCGGTTCTCGGTGCGCATCGAGGAGATGCGGCAGTCCAACCGCATCATCCGCCAGTGCATCGAGGGAATGCCCGAGGGCGAGCACACCGCCAAGGTCCCGAAGGTCCTCAGACCGCCGGCGGGCGAGGTCTACGCGTCGGTGGAGTCCGCGCGCGGCGAGGTTGGCATCCACCTGGTCACCGACGGCGGTACGTCGCCGTATCGCATGCACTACCACGGACCGTCGCTCTACGCGCTGCAGGCGCTCGAGGACCTCATGCCTGGCCACCTGCTCGCCGACGGCTGCGTGATGATCGGCTCCACCGACATCATGCTCGGGGAGGTGGACCGATGAGTCCCGCACTCGCGCTCGTCGTGAAGCTGCTTGCGGTCATCGCGCTCATGCTCACCAACGGCGTGCTGATGATATACCTGCTGCGCAAGGTGCTTGGTCATCTGCACATACGTCTCGGTCCGATGCATGTGGGACCGCACGGCATCTTCCAGACGATGATGGACGTCGTGAAGCTGCTCACCAAGGAGGACCTCACGCCGCGGCTTGCCGACAAGGCGCTGTTCTTCCTCGCGCCGATGATCGTCTTCGTGCCATCGTTCCTGGCATACCTCGCGTTGCCGTTCTCCGACACGCTCAAGGCGACCTCGCTCGAGACCGGGTTGCTGTTCACGCTCGCGGCGCTCTCCGTGGTGCCGATCGGCATCCTGCTCGCGGGTTGGTCGTCGGGCAACAAGTGGGGACTGCTCGGCGGTATGCGCGCCGCGGCGATGCAGATCGCCTACGAGGTGCCGCTGCTGCTGTCCGCGCTGCCCGTGGTCATGCTTGCGGGCACCACCGACCTCGGCGGTATCGTCGACGCGCAGGCAGGTACGTGGCTTGCGGTGGTCCCGCGTTGGTTCATCACTAATCCTCTGCTGTGGCCGACGTTCATCATCTTCGTAGTCTCGTCGCTCATCGAGGTGAACCAGACCCCCTTTGACATGTCGGAGGGCGAGTCGGAGATCGTCGCCGGGTTTGGATCCGACTACTCGGCGATGAAGTTCGGCCTCATCTACCTCTCCGAGTTCTCGAACACGTTCGTCGTCTCGGCGATCGGCGTGACGCTCTTCTTCGGCGGTTGGATGCTGCCGTGGGTGCCCGCAGCCTGGTATGAGGCCGTGCCTGTGCTCGCGCCCACCGTGTTCATGCTTAAGACATACCTCGGCATCGTGCTGATGTGGTGGATCAGGGGCACCTATCCGCGTGTGCGGATCGATCAGCTCATGGACCTTGGGTGGAAGCGGCTCATCCCGGCGGCGCTCGTGATGATCGTGCTCACCGGCGTGGTCGACAAGCTTATCGTGCCGCTCTTCAACGGGGCGGTGAGCTAGCCATGTGGGGCAAGGGACTCATCAACGGTCTGCGGCTCAGCCTGAAGAACGCGATGCGCGGCCCGATCACCGTGCAGTACCCGTACGAGAAGCTCGAGCTGCCGGAGCGCTCGCGGTGGGCCGTGCGGCCCAAGTTCTTCGACGACGGTTCGCCCCGGTGTACGGCGTGCATGACGTGCGTGCGCGTGTGCCCCGACCACATCCTGTCGCTCGACGTGGAGACGCGCGAGGACAAGACCAAGCACATCGAGGCCTTCGGGTACGAGATCGGCGCATGCATGATGTGCGGTCTGTGTGTCGAAGCGTGCCCGTTCGACGCCATCACGATGAGCCACGAGTATGAGCTCGCGGTCACCGACCCCGGTGCGCTCATGGAGAACCTGCTGGAGCAGACCGACGCGGCCACCAACGCCCGACACAAGGAAGAGAAGGAGCGGATGGCAGCGGTAGCCGCCGAGGCGGTCGGGACTCCGGCAGCGTCCGATTCGGCCACTGAGGACGGTGATGCCGAGTGAGTACCACGCTGCCAGCGGTGGCCTTCTATCTGCTCGCGTTCGCGGCGCTCTACGGCGCGATCTCGATGATGTCCACCCGCAACGTCGTTCACGCCACGGTCTGGCTGCTCGAGGTGATGCTGGCCACGGCCGGTCTGTACCTCGTGCTTGACGCCGAGTTCCTCGCGCTCGTGCAGGTACTCGTGTACGCGGGTGCGGTGGCGGTGCTGACGCTGTTCACCGTCATGCTCACGCTTCGGCGTCGCGAAGACGCCGTGCGTCCGTTTCCCACGGCGTGGGGCTCCCTTGCGATAGCCGCGCTCTTCACAGGAGCGATGTTGCTCGCCATCAGGGGCTTCTGCCCTGTCGGCGTCGAGATGCCCGCGATCGTGCCGGGCATCGAGGCGTTCGGTCGCGAGCTCTTCACCACCTGGATGGTGCCGTTCGAGGTGGCGTCTCTGGTGCTGCTCGTGGCGCTCGTGGGCGCCGTGTGGTGGACGGGAGGTGACGACCGGTGACTGTCGGCTTGCCGCACGTGCTCACACTGGCCGCCCTGCTGTTCGGCATCGGGCTGTACGGCGCGCTCTCGCGCAAGAACGCCGTCCACGTGATGATGTCGCTCGAGCTCATGGCCAACGCCGTGAACCTGAACCTCGTGGGCTTCTCCCGTTTCGTGACGCCTGAGGCGATGACCGGGCAGTTCTTCGCCGTGTTCTCGATGGTCGTCTCCGCCGCCGAGATCGGCCTCGGTCTCGCGCTCGTGATCGCCATCTATCGCCGCAAGCGCAGCGTCGAGCTCGACGCGGTCCAGGAGCTGAAGGGGTGAGCATGGACTGGGTCGTTCTCATACCGCTCCTTCCGGCGCTCGCCTTCACGGTCCTGGCCCCGCTCTCCCGTGCCGCACGCGCCAGGCTCGTGCCGGTCGCGGTTGCCGCGGTGCTCGGTTCACTCGGCCTCTCGATCGCCGCGTTCCTGGCGGTGTGGCCCGGCGGCCACGATGCCGTCTGGCAGGGGTCCTTCACGATCGCCCATATCGGCGACCGCGCGATCCCGCTCGGCCTGGCGCTGGAGCCCATGTCCGCGATCATGCTGCTCGTGGTGACCGTCGTAGGCGCCTGCGTGCAGGTGTACTCGCTCGGCTACATGCATCGCGAGGACCGCATCGGTTGGTACTACGCGGTACTGTCGCTCTTCACCGCCGCCATGCTCGCCCTCGTGCTCTCCGACAACTTCCTCGGGCTGTTCATGGCGTGGGAGGTCATGGGCCTGTGCTCCTACCTGCTCATCGGCTTCTGGCACGAGCAGGAGGCGCCACGGCTCGCCAGCATCAAGGCGTTCCTCACCACCAAGGTGGGCGATCTCGGCTTCATGCTCGCGCTTGCGGTCGTGTATGCCGAGGTGGGCGCGTTCGATTTCGCCACGGTGCTGCATCATGACTGGGCGGCCGGGACGGCCACGCTCGTGGCGCTGCTGATGCTCTTCGGCGCCATGGGCAAGAGCGCGCAGTTCCCGCTGCACGTGTGGCTCCCCGATGCCATGGCGGGCCCCACACCGGCCTCTGCGCTCATCCATGCGGCCACGATGGTCGCGGCGGGCGTGTTCCTGGTGGTGCGGGCGTTCCCGATCTTCGAGGTGAGCGGCATCGCGCTCACGATCACCCTCTGGGTGGGGCTCCTCACGGCGCTGCTCGCCGGCCTGCTCGCCACCGTGCAGCACGACATCAAGAAGGTGCTCGCATATTCCACCATCAGCCAGCTGGGCTTCATGTTCATCGCCCTGGGCGCCGGCGGATCCACCGCCGCGCTGTACCACCTTGTGACCCACGCATACTTCAAGTCGCTGCTGTTCCTGGGAGCGGGCGTGATCATCCATGCGGCCCACACCCAGGACATGCGCGAGATGGGCGGGCTGGCGAAGAAGCTCCCGGTGACGTCCCTTGCGTTCGCGTCGGGCTCGCTCGCGCTCGCCGGCATCGTGCCGTTCTCCGGCTTCTGGTCCAAAGACGAGATACTCACCGTGCTGCTGCACGAGCACCAGTACGCGGCGTTCGCTATCGCGCTCCTGGCCGCGTTCATCACCGCCTTCTACGTGGCGCGTCTGTGGTTCCGTGTGTTCACCGCGCCCACGCAGCAGAAGGAGCTGCACGAGGGTCATCGCTCCATGCTCGCGCCGATGGTCGCGCTGGCTGTGATCACGGCGGTGATCGGCTTCTTCGGACCGACGCTTGGCGACTTCCTGGGTCACGAGATACCGTGGCCGGCCCTCGGCACGGCCGCTATCTCCACCGTGGCCGCCCTCGGCGGAATCGCGCTCGGCTGGTACGTGTATGGGCGCCGCACGTCGGTCGTGAACACCCAGGCGATCAAGCAGCGGTTCCCGCACGCGTACGGCGTGCTTGCCAACAAGTACTACTTCGACCTCACGTACGGGTACTTCGTGGTCGGCGGGTACACGGCGCTTACCCGGGCGCTTGCCACGTTCGACGCCCGGGTGGTGGACGGCGTGGTCAACGGCGCCGCGGCGGCCTGGCGGTCGCTCTCGGCCGCTGGCTGGACGTTCGACGGCCGTGTCGTGGATGGCGCGGTCAACGGCGCCGCCTCGGCGGTCAAGGCCGCCGGCGACAAGGTGCGCACGCTCCAGACCGGTAGCGTGCGCGGATATCAGACGCTCGTCGCGGGGGCCGTGGTGCTCCTCGTGATATGGATCCTCGTGAAAGGGGCCTAGCGCGTGGACCTCCCTCTGCTCACGGTCATCGTCTTCCTCCCGCTCCTTGGCGCCGCCGTGGTGGCGCTGCTCGGCAACGCGCGGGCGGCCGCCGGCCGGGCCGTCGCGGCCACCGTGGCCGTGGTCGACCTCGCGCTCGTCGCGTGGCTCGCCATGCGCTTCGACGTGGACGGCGGCATGCAGTTCGTCGAGAAGCTCACCTGGGTCCCCCAGGTGGGGATCACCTATCACCTCGCGATAGACGGCATGTCGCTCTCGATGGTCGCGCTCTCGGCGTTGCTGACGATGCTTGCCATCGTGGCCTCGTGGAAGACCGAGAAGAACCCGGCGCTGTGGTTCTCGATGCTGCTGCTGCTCGAGGTCGGCATGAACGGTGTGTTCGTGGCGATGGACTTCGTGCTCTTCTACGTGTTCTGGGAGCTCGTGCTCGTGCCCATGTACTTCCTGATCGCCACGTGGGGCGGCCCCCGCCGCCAGTACGCCGCGGTGAAGTTCTTCCTGTATACGCTCTTCGGTAGCGTGTTCATGCTCGTGGGCATCATCGCGCTCTACTTGCAGACCGGCACGCTCGACATCCTCGAGATGGCGGGCGCCGGGCTCGACCCCACCTTCCAGTGGTGGGTGTTCGCGGCGTTCTTCCTCGGCTTCGCCGTGAAGGTGCCGGTCTTCCCGCTGCACACGTGGCTTCCGGATGCGCACGTCGAGGCTCCCACGGCCGCGTCTGTGCTGCTCGCGGGCGTGCTGCTGAAGATGGGCTCGTACGGCTTCCTGCGCATCTCGCTGCCGATCCTGCCGGACGCTGCCGCCGAGTGGAGCACCTTCATCGCCGCGCTTGCCGCCATCTCGATCGTATACGGGGCGGCTGTGGCCTTCGCGCAGACCGACATGAAGAAGCTCGTCGCGTACTCGTCCGTCTCGCACATGGGCTTCGTGATGCTGGGTATCGCATCGATGACGCCCGAGGGCCTGAACGGCGCCGTGGCGGTCATGTTCAGCCACGGCGTGGTCACGGGGATGTTGTTCTTCCTCGTCGGCATGGTCTACGACCGGACGCACACGCGGATGATCGCCGAGGTCTCGGGTCTTTCCGCGAAGGTGCCGGTCGCGGGCGGCCTGCTCGCGTTCGCGTCGTTCGCCTCGCTCGGCCTGCCGGGGCTCTCCGGGTTCGTCGGCGAGTTCCTCAGCCTGCTTGGCGCCTGGGCGTCGGATATCCCCGTGGGCTGGGTCGTCACGTCGGCCGTCGGTGTGCTGCTCGCGGCCGCGTACATGCTGTGGCTTGTGCAGCGGGTCGTGCTCGGCTCGCCCAGCGAGGCGGTCGCCGGTATCACCGACCTGAGCGTGCGGGAGGTCGCGGTGCTGCTTCCGCTGGTGGCCCTCACGCTGGTCGTGGGTCTGTACTGGGACTCGCTGCTGCGCTTCACGGACCCGGCGGTGCGTTCGGTCCTCGCGATGATGGGTGGCGCCTAGCATGTCCGAGCTGCTGCTGCTGACACCCGAGCTCCTGGTGCTTCTCGGCGCGCTCATCGCGCTCTTCGCCGACAGGATCACCGGGCATCCGCGAGCGGCCGCGCACATCGGGGCCCCGCTGGCGGTCATCGCCGCGCTCGTCGCGGCGCTCATCGGCACCCACGGCGGCGTCTTTGCGGGCATGCTCGCGCTCGACAGCCTCGCGGTCTTCGCGCGCGTGGCCATCGCGCTGCTGCTGGCGTTCTGGCTGCGATGGGTGTCCGGCCGCGGCGCCGGAGCCGAGCGCTCGGCCGAGGCGGTCGCGCTCGCAATGCTCTCAGCGGTGGGCGGCATGCTCATGGCCTCGGCGCGTGACCTCATCGTGCTGTTCATCTCGCTCGAGCTCTCCACCATGCCCGCGTACGTGCTCATGGGCTACCGGCGCACGGACGCCCGGGGCCTTGAGGGAGCGCTCAAGTACTTCCTGCTGTCGATGCTCACGAGCTTGATCATGCTGTACGGTCTGTCGTTCGCGTACGGCATCTCGGGGTCAACCGCGTACGCCGACCTCGGGGTCGTGGACGCGGGTACGCTGGGGCAGCTCGCCATCGCGTTCGTGCTGGTCGGGCTCTTCGCGAAGCTCTCCGCGGCCCCGTTCCATTACTGGACGCCGGACGCCTACGCAGGAGCGCCGGCCGGCTCGGTCGCGTATGTCTCCACCGTCCCCAAGATCGCCGGCGTGGTCGCGCTCGTGCAGCTGGTGGCGGCGTTCGCCGGCAACGGGGGGACCATCACGGTGGTGCTCCTTGCCGGTTCGCTCCTCTCGATGCTCGTCGGCAACCTCGCCGCGTATCCCCAGACCGATATCCGTCGTCTGATGGCGTACTCGGGTGTGGCCCACAGCGGCTACATCCTCCTTGCGGCGGCGGCCGGTTCGGCCGGCGGCACTGCGGCCGTCTTCTACGCCGTGGCATACGCTGTCCCATCGATGGCGATCATGCTGCTCGGTTCCGAGGAGGGCACCGCGCTCGATGATCTCGCCGGGCTCGCGGCGCGCAGGCCCGCGGTGGCCTGGGCCTCGGTCGTGTGGCTCCTGTCGTTGATCGGCATCCCGCCGATGGTGGGCTTCTTCGGCAAGCTCACCATGTTCACGGCGGCGCTCGACAACGGCCTGCTGTGGATCGTGGCCGTCGCCGTGACGATGAGCGTGGTCTCGGCCGGCTACTACTTCAAGATCCTGCGCTCGGTGTTCTTCGGCGAGCGGCTCGACGCGGGGCGCGCCACACGCAGCACCGCCGCGGTCATCGCATACGCCGCACTCACCGTCGTGACGCTCGCTCTCGGCGTGCTGGCATCACCGGTGCTGGAGTTCTTCGGCCTGAGGTTCTAGGCTGTCCGAGGGAGGGTATACGTCCCCCGGAAGGGAAGTGCTCCTGCAATGACATCGCCATTCGAGACATCGCCCGACCCCGCACGCGCATCATCCGATCCCGCACCCGCCGCGGGTCCGGCGCCCGCGTACGACCCGCCGCATGCGTCCGTACAGGGGAAGGCGCCGGGTGCAGCCGCGACAGTGGCCTCGACGCGCGGTGGCAGCCGTTCGTGCCTGGCCGTGCTTGCGGCGGGCCTGCTCGGGGGTTTGCTCGGCGCCGCGGTCGCCGGTGCCGTGTTCTGGGCCGTCTGGGGCGGTTCGCCCGGCGATGATGGGTCTTCGGCGGAGACGCCGACGACTGCCGAGGAGTGCGAGTGCTACACCATCGACATCGAGGGCGAGGATCTCTCGTATGCCGAGGCCGTCGCGCTCAAGGCGATGCCTTCGGTGGTGAGCATCGCGGTCGAGCAGACCACGGTGAACCCGTTTTCCGGCCGCAGCACCACGCAGGTGGTGGGCAACGGGAGCGGCGTTATCATCAGGGAGAACGGCTACATCCTCACCAACGACCACGTGATCGCCGGAGCTGACGGCCTCACAGTGACGATCGGCGTGGAGACGGTGCCGGCCGAGGTCGTGGGTCGCGACCCGTCCTCCGACCTCGCCGTCATCAGGGTCGACCGCACCGGTCTTCCGGCGATCGAGATCGGCTCCTCGGCGTCGTTGCGGGTGGGTCAACCGGTGGTGGCCATCGGCAGCCCGTTCGGTTTGGACCAGTCGGTCACCACCGGCATCGTGTCCGCCCTGGGCCGCACGAGCCTCATGGAGAGCGCTGAGGCGCAGATCACGGCGTACACGAGCCTTATCCAGACCGATGCCGCGATCAATCCGGGCAACTCGGGTGGTGCGCTCACCGATGCCGAAGGCAAGCTCATCGGCATCAACACGCTCATCCAGACGGGCGGGACGGCGCAATCGGCGGGTGTGGGTTTCGCCATCCCGGTGGATTACGCCCTCACGATCGCCGGTGACCTCATCGACACCGGCTCCGCCGATCATCCGTACCTTGGCATCTCGAGCATGACCATCAACAGCCAGGTCGCCGAGCGCTACCTGCTGCCCGTCGACGCCGGCGCGCTCATCGACACCGTCGCCGACGGTTCTCCCGCCGCGGCCGCTGGCATACAGCCTGGCGACATCGTCACGCGCATAGGGGAGGCCGCGATCGCCAGCGTTGAGGACGTGTTCCTTGCGATCCGGTCGCATCGCGTGGGCGATACGGTAGAGGTGGAGATCGTGCGCGGCGACGCACGGCTCACACTCGACGCCACGCTCGGTTCGGATGGCGCCCGGTGATGCAGCTCGACGTGGTGTGCGTGGGCCGCCTGAAGGAGCGGTACTGGCGCGATGCCGCCGACGAGTACCTCAAGCGGCTCGGGCCGTATGCCCGCGTGACGGTGACCGAGGTCGCGGATCGCGATGTGAGCGCCGACGAGCCCCGGGCGCTTGCGGCCGAGGCAGCCGACGTGCTGCGCGCCATCGCACCGTCCGCGCACGTGGTGGCGCTCGACATCGGTGGCGCCGCGCGCTCCTCGGACGGCCTCGCCGGGTGGTTGGACGCGCTCGCGCTCGGCGGTCGAAGCCGGGTGGCGTTCGTCGTGGGCGGAGCGGCGGGCCTTCATGCTGACGTGCTTGCCCGTGTCGACGAGCGGCTGTCGCTCGGACCGCTGACGCTACCGCACCAGCTCGCCCGCGTGGTGTTGCTCGAGCAGCTCTACCGCGCCTTCCGTATCAGCCGCGGCGAGCCCTATCACAGGTGAAGCGATGGGCCCGACGGTACACCTCGTCCTGACGCGCGAGTGGGCCCGTGAGTGCGGGTTCTCGGGAGAGGACGCCGAGGTCATCGCTCAGTCCGACCTCGCGTTCGACGCGCGATTCCCGGCCCGGGCGTCGCTCGCCAACATCACGCGCCACTTCGCCCCCCTGGCGTGGGTCTGGTCGCGCCACTACCACAGGCGTGCGGTGCGCTATCGCGATCTCACGGCGCTGGGGTACGCGCTTCACTGCGCCCAGGACGCGGTGGCGCACGGGACGCTCGGAGAGAACCACGTGCTCGCGAACCTGGGCCTCAGGCGCGAGCCGGACTCGTGGGATGCCGCACCGCCAGGAATCAGGCGGCGCATCGAGCGCGTGACCCGCGAACGGCTGCTGCGCTATCGCTCAGGGATCGGCTGAGCGGGGCTCGCTACACGACCTCGGTGACGACCACTGGCACGTGCCACTCGGCTGCGAGTCCATCGGCCAGCACGCGTGCCTCGGCCTTGTCACCGAACATCCCTGAGGGCTTCGTGGATTCGTCGTCGAAGGCGAGTGCCACCCACCACAGCTCCCGGCCGCCGGCATTCCCGATACGGTCGCATCTCACGCGCACTACCTTCTTGCCAGATGTGCTGACCTCTGGGCTGTCGAGAAGTCCCATGGCATGCTCTCCTTCGTTGCCGGCCGATCGGGTGTGCGAGAGCCCCCTCCCCACGCTCTGCATTGTACGCCCCTGCACCACGCGCGTGACAGGGGGTAGGCGAGGTCGCCACATTGCCCGAGGGTATCGGCGGGGGTATCCTGGGTGACCGATACCCGCCGACCCAGGAGTTGCCCTCGTGCGCGACACACTCACCGCAGTCATCACCGAGATCGTCGAGTCTCTGATAGCCGATGGACGCCTGCATCTCGCCTCGGTGCCCGACGTGCACGTGGAGCGACCGCGCGATCCCTCGCATGGTGATTGGTCGACGAACATCGCGCTGGTCTCCGCCAAGTCCGCCGGCATGTCGCCCCGCGATATCGCGGGCATGCTCGTGGCCGAGCTGCAGCAGCGTCTCGCGGGCGTGGCCGATGCGATCGAGATCGCGGGCCCCGGGTTCATCAACGTGCGCCTGGCCCGCGACGTGGTGGCCGATGTGGTGACACGGGTCAGAGACGAGGGCGATGCGTTCGGAGCGGGGGAGCGCACCGGCAGGCTCGTGCAGATCGAGTTCGTGTCGGCCAACCCGGTGGGCCCGATGCACGTCGGCCACGGGCGGTGGGCCGCCCTCGGCGACAGCATCGCCCGCATCCTCGAGCACGCCGGCGACGATGTCCGGCGCGAGTTCTACGTGAACGACGCGGGCGTGCAGATGGACATCTTCGCGGCGAGCGTATCAGCGCGGTACCTGGAGCTCTGCGGGGCGGATGTGGTGTTCCCCGAGGACGGGTACCGTGGCGCCTACATCATCGACATCGCGCGTGAGATCTTCGACCAGGAGGGCACGTGCTGGCTGGACGCCACGGCCGCGAACCGTGAGGCCCACTTCAAGGAGCAGGCGTACACGGCCGTGCTGGAGCACCTGAAGCGCGTGCTGAGCGGCATGGGCGTCGATTTCGACGTGTGGTTCTCCGAGCGCACGCTGCATGCCGCGGGCGCCGATGGCGCGACCGCGATCGAGCGGGGGATCGCGCGGCTCCGCGAAGCGGGCTACCTGTACGAGCAGGACGGTGCGCTCTGGTTCCGCTCGACCGACTTCGGCGACGACAAGGACCGCGTGCTCAAGAAGGCCGATGGCAGCTACACGTACTTCGCGGCGGACATCGCGTATCACGCCGACAAGTACGACCGTGGCTTCGACCTCGTGATCGACATCTGGGGCGCCGACCACCACGGCTACGTGAGGCGGATGGAGGCGGCAGTGGCCGCACTCGGCCACCCCGGCAAGCTCGAGGTGATCATCGGGCAGCTGGTGAACCTCTTCCGCAACGGCGAGGTCGTGCGGATGAGCAAGCGCACCGGTGAGATGGTGACCTTCGAGGACCTGCTCGACGAGGTGGGCGTGGACGCCGCGCGCTACTTCTTCCTACGCCGGTCGACCGATCAGCCCGTGGATTTCGACATCGCGCTCGCCAAGGAGCGCTCCAGCGACAACCCCGTGTACTACGTGCAGTACGCGCACGCTCGCATCTGCTCGATCTTGCGCAAGGCGGCGGGCGCCGACACCACCGACGAGAGCGTGGACGTGGCGGCGGTGGCCGGAAGCATCACGGTGGGACCGGCCGAGCTGGCGCTGCTCGGCTCGGAGCCCGGGACGCTGGCCGGTGAGGCCGAGCTCGGTCTGCTGCGCAAGCTCGCCGAGTTCCCCGAGATCGTGGCGGTCGCGGCACGTCAGCGTGCGCCGCACAAGCTCGCCACATACGCCGAGGAGCTCGCCGCGACCTTCCATGGCTTCTACACGCACTGCCAGGTCGTGGTCGAAGATCCGGCGCTCCGCAGCGCACGGCTCGCACTGGCCGACGCGTCACGCATCGTGCTCGCGCGCGCCCTCGGCCTGCTCGGCGTGACCGCCCCGGAGCGCATGTAGCGTCGGGGCATGATCAGCGTCGATCGACCTGCGGTCCGCTGTTGACGTGCTCATTGCGCATGTCTACCATATCTTGTGTCGTGGTTCCCTTGAGCATCAATATCTAGGGCTAAGAGGGAAGCTGGTGCGCCGCTCCGGCGGCAAGGCCAGCGCTGTCCCCGCATCTGTGAGCGGAGAGTCGTCACCGGAAGGACGCCACTGGCGCATGCGCGCCGGGAAGGCTCGGTGAGGGCGATGACCCGCAAGCCAGAAGACCTGCCACGACATCGCTTGGCGCAGTACGACGGGCGGGGTGTCCCGGCGGGTCGTTCACGGACGCGTTGTGTCCTGGCTGCCGCACCCCCATCGATGGGAGGCGGCATGGCAGGTACAGAGTCCACACCCACGCTTCGCTCAGTGTTCACGCGCGACGGCGCCGTGGCGCCGTTCGACGCATCGCGCATCCGTTCGGCGATCGAACGCGCGGGCGGCGCGACCGGTGAGTTCGGCGCCGATGAGGCCGGAGCACTCACCGCTGAGGTGGTGAAGGTGCTCACGCACATGGCGGTCGATGGCGCTGTGGGGATCGAGCGCATCCAGGACGTGGTGGAGCAGGCGCTCGTCTCGGCGGACCGGTTCGTGACCGCGCGCGCGTACATCGTCTACCGGGAGCAGCGGGCGCGCTTCCGCGAAGACCGCAAGACGGTCGTCGAGGTCGAGGCGTCGATCAACGAGTACCTCGAGCGCGCCGACTGGCGCGTGAACGCCAACGCCAACCAGGGGTACTCGCTCGGCGGCCTCATCCTCAACGTGTCGGGCAAGGTCATCGCCAACTACTGGCTCTCACATGTCTACCCGCCCGAGGTGGGAGCGGCGCACCGTGGCGGCGACATCCATATCCACGACCTGGACATGCTCTCCGGGTACTGCGCCGGATGGTCGCTGCGCACGCTGCTGACCGAGGGGCTGAACGGCGTGCCGGGCAAGGTCGAGGCGGCACCCCCCAAGCACCTGTCCAGCGCGATGGGGCAGATCGTGAACTTCCTTGGCACGCTGCAGAACGAGTGGGCGGGCGCACAGGCGTTCAGCTCGTTCGACACCTACCTGGCGCCGTTCATACGGTTGGACGACCTCTCGTACGACGATGTGCGCCAGTCGATCCAGGAGCTCGTGTACAACCTGAACGTCCCATCGCGCTGGGGCACCCAGACGCCGTTCACGAACCTCACCTTCGACTGGACCTGCCCGGACGACCTCAAGGGCGAGCACCCCGTCATCGGCGGCAGGGTGTGCGACTTCACCTACGGCGAGCTGCAGCGCGAGATGGACATGATCAACCGCGCGTACATCGAGGTGATGACCGAGGGTGATGCCAGGGGCCGGGTCTTCACGTTCCCGATCCCCACGTACAACATCACGCACGAGTTCGACTGGGACTGCCCCAACGCGGAGCTGCTGTTCGAGATGACCGCCAAGTACGGTCTGCCGTACTTCCAGAACTTCCTCAACTCGGAGCTCTCGCCCAACATGGTGCGCTCGATGTGCTGCCGTCTGCAGCTGGACCTCACCGAGTTGCTCAAGCGCGGGAACGGACTCTTCGGCTCGGCCGAGCAGACCGGGTCGCTCGGCGTCGTCACGGTGAACTGCGCGCGCCTCGGCTATCTCCACGCGGGTGATGAGGCCGCGATGCTCACCGCGCTCGATGCGCTGCTCGAGCATGCGCGCACCTCGCTTGAGCTCAAGCGCAAGTTGATCCAGCGGTACATCGACGGAGGATTGTTCCCGTACACCAAGCGGTACCTCGGGACACTCCGCAACCACTTCTCCACCATCGGCGTGAACGGGATCAACGAGATGATCCGCAACTTCACGCACGGCGCGCACGACATCACCACGCCTGAGGGGCATGCGATGGCCGTGCGCTTCCTGGATCACGTCCGCAGCCGCATCACGGCATTCCAGGAGCAGACCGGGCACCTCTACAACCTCGAGGCCACGCCCGCGGAAGGCACCACCTACCGGTTCGCCCGGGAGGACCGCAAGCGCTTCGGTGACGCCATACTGCAGGCGGGGACGACCGAGCGTCCGTACTACACGAACTCGAGCCAGCTCCCGGCCGGCTTCACGAACGACCCGTTCGAGGCGCTCGCGCGCCAGGAGGAGCTGCAGCGCAAGTACACCGGCGGCACGGTGCTGCACCTGTATCTCGGCGAACGCGTCAGCTCCGCCGAGGCGTGCAAGACGCTGGTGCGTCGTGCGCTCGAACGCTTCCGTCTGCCGTACATCACCATCACGCCCACGTTCTCGATCTGTCCCGTGCACGGCTATCTGTCCGGTGAGCACGCGTTCTGTCCGCTGTGCGACGCCGAGGCGATCGCGCGCAAGCAGTCGGCGCTCAGCGCCTGATGAGAGGAGTCACCATGTCAGAGAGTCGCACGAACGCCACCAGCACCGAGGTCTCGCAGGTCACCCTGGCCGACGACGAGCGCCAGCCCTGTGAGGTCTGGACGCGGGTGATGGGATACCACCGTCCTGTGTCGTCGTTCAACACCGGCAAGCAGGGCGAGTACGCCGAGCGGATGTGCTTCGACGAACCGGCGCTCGCATAGGCATGCACCGAGATCCGCTCCTCCTCGGCGGGTTCGTCCCGTTCACGACCATCGACTTCCCCGGGCGGCTCGCGGCGGTCGTGTTCACGCGCGGTTGTCCCTGGCGCTGCGGCTACTGCCATAACGCGCACCTCTGGCGCGGCGATGGAACGGGTGACGACGACCCCTCGTGGGCCGATGTGCTCGGCCTCCTTGAGACACGGCGCGGGCTGCTCGATGCGGTCGTGTTCTCGGGCGGTGAGCCGACGGCCCAGCCGGGACTCGCATCCGCGTGCGCGGCCGTGCGGGACCGTGGCTTCGAGGTCGGGCTGCATACGGGCGGTGCGTTCCCGGGGCGCCTGGCCGCCGTGCTCCCGCTCGTCGACTGGGTAGGCTTCGACGTGAAGGCGCCGTTCGGCGAGTACGAACGCACGACGCGCGTTCCGGGTTCCGGCGATCGGGCGCGGGAGAGCCTCAGCGTTCTCTTGGCCTCCGGCGTGCCGTTCGAGGCGCGCACCACGGTGCACTCGGCGTTGCTCACGCCGGACGCTCTCCGCGCGCTCGCGTGCGAGCTCGACGCGCTCGACGTGGGCCGCTGGGTGTTGCAGCCGTTCCGTGCCGAGGGTGCGCCTGCGGGCCTCGGCGTGTCCCGGTACTCCGCGGACGACCTGCGCGACCTGACGAGCGCCTTCCGCGGCGTCCGCGATGTGCGGGCCGGCTGAGTCCCGGCATACCGCGCCGGCGGCGGGTCGTGTATCCTCACTGCCTACACGATGACATCGTTCGACCGGGGAGGAGCACCACCATGGCCAGGCCCTCGACTCCGCGTCCGCCGGCGCAGCCGGATCAGCGCACCGGGCGCGACCTGCTGCCCGTCCTGCCGATGACCGCCGAGGTCAAGGACGGCCGCCTGTGGATCGGTGGCGTGGATACCGTGGAACTCGCGCGAGAGGCCGGTACGGCGATCTACGTGATGGACGAAGCGACCATCCGTCATCAGCTCTCCGAGTACGTGAAGTGGACGCGGTACCACTGGAAGGACGTCGACGTCGTCTACGCGGGCAAGGCGTTCATGTCCCTCGCCATGGTGAAGCTGGTCGAGGAGGAGGACTGCTGCCTGCTCTGCGCCTCCGGCGGCGAGCTCGCCTATGCCGTGCGCGCGGGCTTCCCCATGGAGCGAGTGCAGATGCACGGCAACAACAAGACCCCGGCCGAGCTCGCTGAGTGTCTCGACGCCGGCATCGGCCGTGTCGTGGTGGACAACTTCGAGGAGATGGAGCGCCTCTCCGCACTCGCGTCGGAGCGCGGCGTCAGGCAGAAGGTGCTGGTGCGCGTCACGCCGGGCGTGGAGGCCGACACCCACGACTTCATCATGACCGGCGCCGAGGACTCGAAGTTCGGTTTCGGGCTCAACCAGGGCCTCGCGATGGAGGCCGTCAAGCGCGCGGTGGCGCTGCCGGGCCTGGAGTTCGACGGTCTGCATATGCACATCGGCAGCCAGATCTTCGCGCTGCACAGCTACGCGAAGGCGATCGAGGTCATGGTCACCTTCATGCGCGACATCGAAGCCGGCACCGGGCATGCCGTCCGGATGCTCGATGTGGGTGGCGGCCTCGGCGTGGCCTACGGTGCGCCTGACGAGCCCTCTACCGTCAAGGACTTCGGCAAGGTCGTGGTCGACGGCATCAAGGAGGAGTGCGAGCGCCACGGCATCGCCGTGCCGCGTATGGCGGTCGAGCCCGGGCGTTCGATCGTCGCGCGCGCTGGCGTCACGCTCTACACGGTGGGGTCGGTGAAGGAGATCCCCGGCATCCGTACGTATGTCGCTGTCGACGGTGGTATGTCCGACAACATCCGCACGTCGCTGTACGACGCCCATTACGAGGCGCTCATCGCCAACAAGGCCGACCAGCCGCGCGAGATGGTTGGCACCATCGCGGGCAAGCACTGCGAGAGCGGCGACATCGTGGTGCGCGACGCGCCGCTGCAGTGCCCTGAGCCCGGTGACGTGGTGTGTGTGGCGGCCACCGGCGCGTACTGTCAGTCGATGAGCAGCAACTACAACAAGCAGGTGCGTCCCGGCGTGGTGTTCGTGCGCGACGGGCAGTGGCGGTGGGCCGTGCGTCGCGAGACGTACGACGACCTCATGCGGGCCGATCTCGGGTGATGCCTGGCGTTCCCACACGCGAAGCCGTGTGCGTAGGGGACTGACGGCGCGAGTCCGCCACTTGAACGCGCCTCTGGTGGACGCGGGAGGCGGCGCGCCGCCCCTCGACGCATCCGCTCGGCTACAATGGCCGCATACTCGACAGATGCGGAGGGGTCCATGCGCACCATCAATGTCGGCCTGATCGGCCTTGGCACCGTCGGCAGCGGCGTCGTGGAGATACTCTCCCGTCACGGCGAGCAGTTCCGTTCCCGGGCGGGCGTGGAGCTTGCGCTCGTCAAGTGCGCCGACCGCTCCCCGGAGCGCGCGGCCGCCCTCGGCATCGAGCCCGCGCGGTTCACCACCGAGATCGCCGAGGTCATCAACGACCCCTCGGTCGATATCGTCGTCGAGCTCATCGGCGGGACCGGTGTGGCGCGCGAGGTCGTGCTCGGTGCCTTGCAGGCGGGGAAGACCGTGGTCACCGCCAACAAGGCGCTCATGGCAACGCATGGCCAGGAGGTCATGGATGAGGCGGCCGCACGCGGCGTGGACATCCTGTTCGAGGCCAGCGTCGGCGGCGGCATCCCGATCATCAACCCGCTGAAGCACAGCCTGGTGAGCAATGAGATCCAGGCCGTCTACGGCATCGTCAACGGCACCACCAACTTCATGCTCACCCGTATGGCCGAGGACGGTCTCGACTACGACACTGCGCTTGCCGAGGCGCAGGAGCGCGGCTTCGCCGAAGCCGATCCCACTGCTGACGTGGACGGCCTCGACGCGGCCGCCAAGATCGCGATCCTCGCCTCGATCGCGTTCAACTCGCGTGTCACCTTCGCCGATGTGCCCGCCGAGGGCATCCGCGACATCACGCCGAGCGACATCGCGTACGCCCGTGAGACAGGGTACGAGATCAAGCTCGTGGCTATCGGCAAGCGCACGCCCACCGGGATCGACGTCCGCGTAGGGCCCACGATGATCCGCGCCAGTCATCCGCTTGCCACCGTGAGCGGCGTCTACAACGCCATCTACGTCATCGGCGACGCGGTCGGCGAGACGATGTTCTTCGGCGAAGGCGCGGGGTCGCTGCCCGCCGCATCGGCCGTGGTGGGCGACATCATCGAGGGGGCGCGACACATCCAGGGCGACTGTCAGGGCCTCGTGGGTTGTACGTGCACCGAGACGCTCCAGGTCTGCGACATCGCCGACCTGGAGACCGCATACTACGTGCGTCTCGACGCCGCGGATGAGCCCGGCGTCCTGGCCGCCATCGCGGGAGTCTTCGCCGAGCACGGCGTCTCACTCGCGTCGGTGATCCAGCGCCAGGCCGATGAAGGCGGCGCCGAGATCGTATGGATCACCCATCGCGCCGCCGAACGTGACATGCGTGCGGCGCTCGATCGTATCGGCGCGCTGGAGGCCGTTCGCGGCATCGGCGCGCTGCTGCGGGTGGAGGAGCTGTAGCGCGTGAGCGCACGCGTCATCGTCCCCGCGTCCTCGGCCAACATCGGTCCTGGCTACGATGCGTTCGGGCTCGCGCTCGGGGTCTACAACGAGCTCGAGGGTGAGCTCGCCGACGAGTGGGGCATCGAGGTCGGCGGCGAGGGCGCCGGCCGGCTCAGCCGCGGAGCCGACAATGCCGTGCTTCGTGCGATGCAGCGCGTGTTCGCGGAGGCCGGACGTCCCGGTCTCAAGGCCGAGGTCACCTGCCACAACGGCATTCCCGTGGGGCGGGGGCTCGGCTCGTCGTCGTCGGCCATCGTCGGCGGCCTCGTGCTTGCCGACGAGCTCCTTGGTCTTCGGCTCGGCGCCGAGCGGCTGCTGCAGCTGGCACACGAGCTCGAGGGTCATCCCGACAATGTGGCCGCGGCACTGCGCGGCGGCTTCGTGATCGCCTCCGTGATCGACGGCGCGGTGCGCTGCACGCACATCGACCCTGCGGACGGGCTTGCTGCGATCGTGGTGGTGGGCGAGGAGGAGCTGCCGACGGGCGACGCACGCTCGGTGCTCCCTGAGTTCGTGCCGCATGCTGATGCGGCATCCAACGCCGCCAGTGCCGCGCTGCTCGCGTACGGGATCGCCACCGGCTCGGCCGCCGACATCGCGGCGGGGATGCGTGACGCCATCCATGAGCGCTACCGTGCGGTGCTCGTGCCGGACATGGCCGCCGTGACGGGTCTGCTCGAGACGATCGGCGCGGGCCCGGCCGTCTTGTCGGGGGCGGGTCCGAGCATGCTCGCGCTCGTGCCGGGCACGAGCGACGCACGAGCGCTTGAACGCGCACGGCATCTGGCGGAGATGGCGCGCACCGCGCTCAGCGGGCTCCGGCGGGGTCGCGTGCTCGCGCTGCCGGTGGATCGGCTGGGCGCCAGGGTGGTATGAGGCCCGGTCGCGTCGCGGCACGTTCGCGGGTGATGATGGGGACGCACGATAGGGAATGAACCAGACATCCCCTGTGTTCGCGGCCACGCCGCGAACACGCATCCCCGGATTCGGAGTCGCCATGAACGCGTCAAGACCGGTCGTCATCGCGCAGATATCCGATCTCCACTGCGGATCGCAGTACCACATCCCGAGCCTCGCGACCCGCGTCGTCGACGAGATCAACGAGCTCAGTCCCGATGCGCTGGTGGTCACGGGCGATCTTACGGACATGGGATTCCGGCAGGAGTTCAAAGTCGCCCACCGGCTCATCTCGCGCATGGACGTCGAGCACGTGATGGTGCTCTCCGGCAACCACGACGCGCGCAACGTGGGGGACCTGCACTTCGAGGAGCTGTTCGGTTCACGCTCGACCGAGTTGCGCTTCCGGGGCGTGCGCATCCTCGGTCTCGACTCATCGGAGCCCGATCTCGACGCGGGCCGCATCGGCCGCAATCGGTACCGCTGGATCGAGGAGCGGTTCTCTGAGCCCGATGAGTTCAAGATCGTGGCGCTCCATCATCACCTGCTCCCGGTCCCGGGCACGGGGCGCGAGCGCAACATCGTGTACGATGCCGGCGACCTGCTGCGGGTGCTTGGCGGGAGCAGCTGCGACGTGGTCCTGTGCGGTCACAAGCACGTCCCGCACGTGTGGCGCCTTGAGGACATGATCGTGGTCAACGCGGGTACCGCCTGCTCGCACCGCCTGCGCGGCATGACCAGGGCCAGCTACAACATCCTCGAGATCACGGAAGACCGCGTGAAGGTCATCCTGAAGCACCCGTTCGCAGAGCCCGAGACGGTGGCCGACTTCGAACGCGACCTGCGGCGGGAGTGTCTCTGGAAGCCAAGCGGGGGCCGGGAGACGGCAAGACCGGATGACCCGATGCCCGGTGACGACCCGAGGGAGTGCCGATGAGCCGAGTGGTGGCCCTGATCGATGGTGAGCACTACCCGCCCGTGGTCCGGTTCGCGCTCGACGGGTTGCGGAGCGAGCACGAAGTGCTGGCGGCGGCGTTCATCGGCGGCACCGAGAAGGTCGACGCCACCGCCAGTGAAGACGTCTATGGACTCCCTGTGGTGCGCGGGGCCGACGCCCGGTCAGCGGTGCTCGAGGCGCTCGACCGGTTCGCGCCCGACGCGCTCGTCGATCTATCCGACGAGCCCATCATGTCGGCTGCCGACAGGTTCTCACTCGCGAGCCTGGCGTTGGCCCAGGGCGTGGCCTACCGGGGCGCCGACTTCACCTTCGAGCCGCCCTTGGCGGAATACGCGACGGCAACGCCCACGCTCGCCATCATCGGCACCGGCAAGCGGGTGGGGAAGACAGCGGTCTCCGCGTACGTGGCGCGCAGCCTGGCCGCACACGGCCGCAAGGTCGTAGTGCTCGCGATGGGGCGGGGCGGCCCCGCCGAGCCCGAGCTGATCCGCGGCGACGAGGTCGCGCTCACCACCGGGGACCTGCTCGCGCTTGCCGCGAAGGGGGCGCATGCCGCCTCGGACAACTACGAGGACGCCGTCATGAGCCGCGTCCCCACTGTGGGCTGCCGGCGATGCGGCGGCGGACTAGCGGGACAGACCTTCTTCAGCAACGTGCCCGAGGGTGCGCGGCTCGCCGACACGCTCGGCCGCGAGCTCATCATGCTCGAGGGCTCGGGCGCGGCGATCCCCCCGGTGGTCGCCGATGCGTCGCTTCTCGTGGTGGGCGCCCGGCAGGGCGTGCCGTACGTGCGGGACTACTTCGGCCCGTATCGGCTCTCCAGAGCCGACGGGGTCATCGTCGCCGGAGCCGAGCAGCCGCTCGTCGAGCCCGAAGCGCTCCACGCGCTGGTCTCGGCGATCCGCAGGATCCGTGAGGACGTGCCACTGGCGCTCACCACGTTCCGCCCGAAGCCGCTGGCCGACATCACCGGTGCGCGCGTGTTCTTCGCCACCACCGCACCGCCCCTCCTCCTCGAGACGCTGCGGACGCATCTCGAGGAGGCGTACGGCTGCCAGGTGGTGGCCGCCAGCACGGCGCTCTCCGATCGCACCGCGCTCCGGGCGGACCTCCGTGCCCACGCGGGTTCGTTCGACCTGCTGCTCACCGAGCTCAAGGCGGCGGCTATCGACGTTGTCGCGGCGGCCGGCGCCGAGGCCGGAGTGCCTACCGTGCTGTGCGACAACGAGCCTGTCACCCTCGGCGGAGACGGGCTCGACGCCATGATCGACCGCGCGTACCACCTCGCGCAGGAGCGCCACCGACTGAGGAGCAGCTGATGCCCACGAATCCCCCTATCATCATCAAGGACCAGAAGCACGGCCTCCCTATGAGCAAGGGCCTGCTCGCCCAGTCGTTCACCGCCGCCGGCGTCAGTCCGTCAAAGGCGTACGCGGCGGCGCAGCGCATACAAGACGAACTCCGGGCCGCGGGCCGCTACGAGGTCACCCTGGCCGAGCTCCGTGAAGCGGCCGCCCGCGTCTTGCGCGAAGACGTGGGGGAGCAGGTGGCCCGTAGATACACGCGGCTGAACGAGATATCAAAGCGGGACCGCCCGCTGATCGTGCTCATCGGCGGCACCACAGGCGTGGGCAAGTCCACCATCGCCACCGAGGTGGCGCACCGCCTCGGCATCACCCGCATCATCTCCACGGATAGCATTCGAGAGGTGATGCGTGGTATCTTCTCTCGGGAACTCATCCCCGCCATCTACGAGAGTTCGTTCAATGCGTGGCGCGGGCTGCGGGTCCCGGCTCCCCAGGGCGCTTCCCCGGTGATCGTCGGTTTTCGGGAACAGGCGTCCGTCGTCGCCACCGGCGTCAAGTCGCTGATCGAGCGCGCGGTGGTCGAGGGTGTGAGCATGGTTCTCGAGGGCATCCATGTCGCACCCGGGTATATCGACCCTTCCCAGTTCAAGGATGCATCGGTCGTGCAGTTGCTCATCGGGGTGGACGATGAGGAGGCGCACCGGAGTCATTTCTACATCCGCGAGGTGCAGACCGAGGGGATGCGACCCTTCGAGCGGTATCGTGCGAACTTCGACAACATCCGCCTGCTCGGACACTACGTCGAAGACCTCGCACGCGAACACGGCGTGCCGGTGGTCCATAGCCACCAGTTGGACCGGACGGTCGCCGAGGTATTGGAGCTTGTCGTCGACGCGGTGATCCGCGAGGACGAAGAACAGATGCGGGAGCGTGGGGCTTCCGCCGGAGGAGAGGACGCACGGTAGATGAAGTTCTTCCTGGACACCGCGAACCTTGCCGAGATCGAAGAGGCGGCCTCATGGGGGCTGCTCGCGGGCGTGACCACCAACCCGACGCTGTACGCGCGTGAGGGCGGCTCGCTGGCCGACTTCCACGCGCACATCCAGCGCATCTGCGAGATCTGCGACGGGCCGGTCTCGGCTGAGACCGTGAGCCTCACGCGCGACGAGATCGTCGCCGAGGGCGAGACGCTCGCCGCGCTCGCTCCCAACGTGGTCGTGAAGGTCCCGGTCATGCCGGAGGGCCTTGCCGCCACCCGCTCGCTCGCCGAGAAGGGCATCGACGTCAACATGACGCTGTGCTTCACGGTGCCGCAGGCGCTCATGGCCGCCCGTGCGGGCGCGCGCTACGTGAGCCCCTTCATCGGCCGGTTCGACGACATCTCCGAGGACGGCCTTGAGCACCTCGGCAACATGGTCGTCGCTCTCAACAATTACGACTTCGGCCACGACGTCGAGGTCATCGCCGCATCCGTGCGGCACAACCAGCACGTGGTCGCCGCCGCACTCATGGGCGCCGACATCGCAACGGTGCCTTTCGGCGTGCTCCAGAAGCTCGTCAAGCACCCCCTGACCGATCGCGGCCTGGAAGCGTTCCTGGCCGACTGGGAGAAGGTGAAGAACGCGTGAGCGCACGTCCCCGCAAGAGAGGCCGCCGCGGCGGCGGTCAGCAGCAGGAGGTCGTACAGCCCTCCATCACCCGCGAGGAGCTTGCGGCCAAGACCGTCGCCGAGCTCCGCGCTATGGCCGCCGAGCTCGAGCTCGACGTCAAGGCGCTGAAGAAGAAAGACGAGATCATCGCGGTCGTCTACGACGCCAAGGTCAAGTCTGAAGGCTTCGTTGAGATCAACGGCATCCTTGACGTCCTGCCCGAGGGCTACGGCTTCATCCGCACGAGCGGGTACCTGCCGGGCGACAACGACGTGTACTGCTCGATGTCGGTCATCCGCCGCTCCGACCTGCGCCGTGGCGACATGATCACGGGCCAGGTCCGCCCGCCTAAGGAGTCCGAGAAGTACCCGGCGCTCACCAAGCTCATCGCGGTCAATGGCAAAGCCCCCGAGGACGCGCGCGGACGCAAGCAGTTCCGCGACCTCGTGCCGGTCTACCCTGATGATCGCCTGCGCCTCGAGCATGGCGAGAAGGAGATCACAGCTCGCGTGATCGATCTCGTCGCCCCCATCGGCAAGGGCCAGCGCGGTCTGATCGTCTCGCCGCCCAAGGCTGGCAAGACGACCGTCCTCAAGGACATCGCGGCGTCGATCAGCGCGAACAACCCCGAGGTCTACCTCATGTGCCTGCTCGTGGACGAGCGTCCCGAAGAGGTCACCGACATGGAACGCTCGATCAAGGGCGAGGTCGTGTCCTCCACCTTCGACATGCCGAGCGAGAACCACATCGCCGTGGCCGAGCTTGTGATGGAGCGCGCGAAGCGCCTCGTCGAGGCTGGTTTCGACGTGGTCATCCTGCTCGACTCGATCACCCGTCTGGCGCGCGCGTACAACCTTGCCACGCCGGCGAGCGGCCGCATCCTCTCAGGTGGTGTGGACTCCACCGCGCTCTACCCGCCTAAGAAGTTCTTCGGCGCGGCGCGCAACATCGAGAACGGCGGCTCGCTCACCATCCTGGCCACCGCGCTCATCGAGACCGGTTCCAAGATGGACGAGGTCATCTTCGAGGAGTTCAAGGGTACCGGCAACATGGAGCTCCGCCTCGACCGCAAGCTCGCGGACCGCAGGATCTTCCCGGCCATCGACGTCATCACGTCGGGCACGCGCAAGGAAGAGCTCATCCTCACGTCGATGGAGGCGCCATTCGTGTGGGGCCTGCGCCGCATCCTGCACGGGGTGGACTCCACCGAGCGCGCGATGGACATGCTCATCAAGGGGCTCAAGCAGACCAAGTCCAACACCGAGTTCCTCACCAAGATGGCCAAGAGCGCGAGCGACAAGCGCCAGACCAACGGTATCGATATCTAAAGCTGCTCGAACCCGCGAGGGTAGACCACGCTCGCTGTCCTCGGCGCACAACCCGCGCCTGCGGAGGCGTCGCTTAGGTCTCCCTCACGGGTTCTCGCTTCTGCAAGCGATGCCGCGGCTGTCCGTGTCGCCCAGGGCGCCGGTGCGGGTACCCGCTCGCTGTCCCCGACACCATAGGCCCTTGCTCGCTGTCCTCCGCGCACAGACCGCGCCTGCGGAGGCGTCGCTCGGGCCTATGGTGTCGGCGCGTTTCCGCCTGTTGAGTCATTGCCGCCTTGCGGAGCGCGTGCTATGATTCGCGGGCTGTCCCCGCTCCTGGTCGGAAACCAGGGGCATATCGATGGAGGTCCTACAGTGCGCACCGGTATCCACCCTGATTACGTCGAGGCCAAGGTCACCTGCTCGTGTGGCGAGACCTTCATGACCCGCTCGACCAAGCCGGAGCTCCACATCGAGCTCTGCTCCAAGTGCCACCCGTTCTACACCGGAACCCAGAAGCTCGTTGACACCGGCGGTCGCGTGCAGCGTTTCTCCGACAAGTTCGGTAACGCCGCCGCAGCTGTCGCGAAGAAGGAAGCCGAAGCCCGCGAGGCGCGCCAGAAGGCTGCCGAAGAGGCCGCGCTCGCCGCTCGCGAGGAGAAGGCCAAGAAGGACGCCACCAAGGCCGAGCGTTCCGCCAAGGTCGAGGTCGCAGCCGCCGTCGAGAGCGGCGATGCCGCCGCCGACGTGGTGGAAGAGGCTCCCGAGGCCGAGTAAGCGCCCCGCGGGTCACGAACGCGCTATCATCCGGAAGGCGGGGCTACCCCGCCTTCCTGTGTTATCGGAGGCATCCAGTGGACGTCAGGCTGCTCAACCACACGCCCGACCCGGAGCGCGCGATCGCCGCGGCCGCGCGGCTGTGCTACGCGCCGGTCGGCGCCGCCGAGCTCACCGAGACGATGTCTGACGAGGCGGTCCGCCGCGTCCTCAAGACGATCATCACCTCGGGGCACACCTCGGCGCTCGAGCACGCGAGCTACACGTTCGCGATCGACGGCGTGAGCCGCGCGCTCACCCATCAGCTGGTACGACACCGCCTGGCGAGCTACAACCAGCAGTCGCAGCGCTACGTGACCTACGCCGAGGAGCCGTCTTTCGTTACGCCGCCCTCGGTGGCGGGGGACCCGGCGGTGGCTGGCGCGTTCGCCACCGCGACCCGTGCGGCATTCGACGCGTACCGCGCACTGGTCGATGCGGGGGTGCCGGCCGAGGACGCCCGCTATCTGCTGCCCAACGCCATGGAGACCAAGATCGTGGTCACCATGAACATCCGTGAGCTGCTGCACTTCTTCGAGCTGCGGTGCTGCAAGCGTGCACAGTGGGAGATCCGCGACCTTGCGCTCTCGATGTTGGCGCTGGCCGAGCCCACCGCCCCGTACATCTTCATGGACGCGGGTGCGTCGTGCCGGCGAGGCCCGTGCCGCGAGGGCAAGATGACCTGCGGCGATCCGTACCCCAAAGCCCCGAAGCGGGAGTAGAGCATGTCAGACGAATGCACGATCCATCCCACCCACATCGGTGGTCAGGCCCTGCTCGAGGGCATCATGATGCGCGGCAAGTACAACTGGGCCGTGGCCGTGCGCGAGCCGTCGGGCGAGATCTACACCGAGGAGCACGACCTCGTCTCGGCCCGTGACAAGCACGCATGGCTGCGGTGGCCTATCATCCGCGGCGTGTGGGGCTTCTACGAGACCATGGTGCTTGCCATCAAGGCCTTCACCATCTCCGCCGCGCACTCGGGGGAGAGCGAGGAGGAGCAGCTCGACAGCAAGGAGATCAGCATCGCGATGATCGGCGGACTCGCCCTGGCGATCGGCCTGTTCATCGTGTTGCCTGCCGTGGTGACCAACCTGCTCGTGGGCAGCTCGGTCGACAATCCGCTGCTATGGAACGCCGTCGACGGAGTCATGCGGCTCGTGGCGTTCTTCCTCTACATCTGGGCAGTGAGCCGGATGCGCGAGATTCATCGCGTGTTCTGCTACCACGGTGCCGAGCACAAGACCATCCACGCCTATGAGCGTCGGCTGCCACTCGAGACCGACGTCATCCAGACGTACACCACCCTGCACGTGCGGTGTGGGACGTCGTTCCTCCTGATGGTGATGGTCGTCGCGATCGTGGTATTCTCGCTCGTCCCGGGCAAGGCGATCCTCGCGTCGTGGGGCGTCAGTGGTGGCGGCTGGGTGCTGCTCTTCAACATCGGCATCCGCCTGCTGCTCCTGCCGCTCATCGCGGGGCTCGCCTACGAGATCACCGTGAAGTGGGCCGGTTCGCGTCCCGACAACCCGCTCGTGAAGGTGCTGCTGTGGCCGGGCCTTCAGATGCAGCGCATGACCACCGCGGAGCCGGATGACTCGATGATCGAGGTCGCCGTGGCCGCGATGAGCCTTGTGGTCGCGCGCGAAGAGGCCGAGGCGGCCAAGCGCGGCGAGACCGTCTGCGCCCCGCTGCCGCTCCCCGAGTTCGACTGAGGTCCACCCACCGCGCCCCTGGCTATCCGCCGGGGGCGTGCTACGCTGTGAGTACCCGTATCGGAGGACACACGATAGATGCGTGAGAAGCTGCAATCCATCCTCTCGTCATTCGACGAGATCACCGCGAAGCTGTCCGACCAGGCCGTACTGAACGACCAGAAGGAGTACGCGCGCCTGGCCAAGGAGCATTCGGACATGTCGCCGGTCGCGAGCAAGATCCGGGAGTACTTCAGCGTGCTCGACGGTATCGCCGACGCCAAGGAGATGCTCCGGAACGAGACCGACGCCGAGATGAAGGACCTCGCCAAGGCCGAGCTCGACGAACTCGAAGAGCGTGTCGAGCCGCTTGAGGACGAACTCAAGGTCATGATGCTCCCGGCAGACCCCAACGACGAGAAGAACGTCATCATCGAGATCCGCGCGGGCGCGGGCGGTGACGAGGCCGGCCTGTTCGCGGGCGACCTCTACCGCATGTACACGCGCTACGCCGAGTCGCAGAAGTGGAAGGTCGAGGAGATCGACGCCGCCGAGAACGAGGTCGGCGGGTACAAGGACGTCTCCTTCATGATCAAGGGCAAGGGCGTCTACTCCAAGATGAAGTTCGAGAGTGGCGTGCACCGCGTTCAGCGGGTGCCGGCCACCGAGAGCCAGGGTCGCATCCACACCTCCACGGCCACCGTGGTCGTCCTTCCCGAAGCCGAGGACGTTGAGATCGAGGTCAACCAGAGCGATCTGCGTATCGATGTCTACCGCTCGAGCGGCCCCGGTGGCCAGTCGGTGAACACCACCGACTCGGCGGTGCGCATCACGCACCTGCCCACCGGCCTGGTCGTGCAGTCGCAGAACCAGAAGTCGCAGCTCCAGAACCGCGAGGCCGCGATGCGCGTGCTGCGGGCCCGCCTGTACGAGCAGGAGATGGAGCGCCGTAACGCCGAGCTCGGAGCGGCGCGCAAGAGCCAGATCGGCTCGGGCGACCGCAGCGAGAAGATACGCACGTACAACGTCCCGCAGGACCGCATCACCGACCATCGGATCGGGCTCACGGTGCACAACCTGCCCGGGGTGCTCATGGGGGACATAGACACCCTGCTCGAGGGCCTGGCCGCCGCCGATCGGGCCGAGCGTCTGGCGGCGGTGGTGTAGATGGCCGAGCGCGTCTGGACAGTGAAAGACGCGCTCGAGTGGACCTGCGAGTACCTGGGCCGCAAGGACGACGAGCATCCGCGCCGTTCTGCCGAGTGGCTGCTGTCCTCCGCCACCGGGCTGTCGCGCGTCGAGCTCTATGCCTACCACGATCGTCCGCTCTCCGGCGATGAACGCGCCTGCTACCGGACCCTCGTCGCCCGTCGTGCTGAAGGGATGCCGCTCCAGTACGTCACCGGCGAGATGCCGTTCAGGCATCTCGTGGTGCACGTGGAGCCAGGTGTCTTCATCCCACGTCCCGAGACCGAGGTGTTGGTGGATGTCGCGCTCGAGCATCTCGCGTCCATCGCCGAGCCCGTCGTCCTCGACCTGTGCACCGGGTCGGGATGCGTTGCCGTGTCGATCGCGAGCGAACATCCCGGCGCGCGGGTGTGGGCCGTCGACCTGAGCGAACAGGCGGTCGCCACGACACTTCGCAACGCAGGCAACGCAAACGTCGCGGAGAGGGTACAGTCACTTCATGGAGACCTCTTCGATCCACTGCCGCAAGAACTCATCGGTACGGTCGACTTCGTCGTGTCCAATCCGCCATACATCCCGAGTGCGGATCTTCCCGACCTCCCCGCCGAGATACTCGGGTTCGAGCCGGTCCTTGCACTCGACGGAGGCGACGATGGGCTGGATACCTTCCGCCGCATCGCGGGTGAGGCCGGGCGGTGGTTGGCGCCGGGCGGCGGTCTCGCGGTCGAGCTCGACAGCGGATGCGTCACGGCGGCGGCAGGGGAGTTGCAGGGTGACTACGAGGGTGTGACGGTCCGGCGTGACCTCGCCGGCCGAGAGCGTATCGTCTATGCACGGAAAGGTAGGTCGATGCAGCGATGAACAAGGTGATTCACGTCGACCCGGAAAACCCCTCGGCGGAAGTGGTCAATCTCGCCGCCACCCTGCTCAAGGACGGGGGCATCATCGTGTTCCCCACTGAGACGGTGTACGGGATCGGCGCTTCCGCGACATCATGTATCGGCTCTCAGGAGATCATCGACATCAAGATGCGGCCGAAGAACAAGCCGCTTCCGTGGCTCGTAGACGGTGAGGACGCGCTGGAGACCTACGGCGTGGACGTGCCCGACTACGCGCACCGGCTCGCCCGCGCGTTCTGGCCCGGCGCCCTCACCATCGTGGTGAAGGCCGCGGACATCGTGGCCAAGGAGTTCCGCGACGACCGCGACACCGTCGCGCTGCGCTCGCCGGACCACCCGCTCGTGCGTGAGCTCATCCGCTCCAACGGCGCGGCGGTCGTGACCACCTCGGCCAACACATCCGGTGAGCCCCCGGCGACCTCCTTCGAGGAGCTTGAGGAGCGCATCATCGCCGCTGCGGACATCGTGCTCGACGGCGGCGAGACGCCGCACAAGCTCGCGTCCACGGTGGTCGACTGCACCGGTCCGGAGCCGGTGGTGACGAGGGTCGGACCGATCTCCGAGGCGGAGGTCATGGCCGCGGCGCAGGCGCAGTAGAACTGACACCTGGCTGGCGCGGTCGATACGGTACAATCTCCCGGAGGCGACCCACGCGGGTCGCCTCCGGCGACGCAGAAGGGGAGTGTATGCGCGTCTTTCTCGGTTCCGATCACGCAGGGTTCGAGCTCAAGGAGCAGGTCGCTGACGTGCTCCGAGACCTGGGTCACGATGTCGCGGACATCGGTCCGTACACCGATGAGTCCGTCGACTACCCCGACTACGCCGAGCGCGTTGCACGCGCCGTCGCGGCCGGCGAGGCGCCGTTCGGCGTGCTGATCTGCGGCACGGGCATCGGCATGGCGATCGCGGCCAACAAGGTCCCGGGCATCCGCGCGGTGCAGGCATCCGACCCGGAGATGGCACGCATGGCGCGCCTCCACAACAACGCGAACATCCTCACGCTGCCGGGACGGTACATCGATAAGGCACGCGCCGCCGAGGTGCTCTCGGCATTCCTGACAACGTCCTTCGAGGGCGGCCGTCATCAGCGCCGGATCGACAAGATCGGCGAGATCGAACAGTCTGCGGAGTAGGAGAGAGGATCCCCCATGACGTTGCGTCACGTGTCCACGTCCGATCCGGAGCTCGCGGCGGCGATGGACGCCGAGCTCGCGCGGCAGCGCGGCTCGATCGAGCTCATCGCATCCGAGAACTTCGTTTCGATGGCCGTGCTCGAAGCCGCGGGAAGCGTGCTCACCAACAAGTACGCCGAGGGCCTTCCGGGCAAGCGGTACTACGGTGGATGCGAGAAGGTCGACGTTGTGGAGGATCTCGCACGCGAGCGCGCCAAGCAGCTCTTCGGCGCGGACCACGCCAACGTGCAGCCGCACGCCGGGGCTCCGGCCAACCTGGCCGTGTACTACGCGTTCCTCGAGCCCGGTGACACGTATCTCGGCATGAATCTGGCGATGGGCGGCCACCTCACGCACGGCTCGCCGGTCAACTTCTCGGGCAAGTGGTTCAACGTGGTGCCGTATGGTCTCGGCGATGACGAGCGCATCGACTACGCCGAGGTGGAGCGACTGGCCAAGGAGCACCGGCCGAAGATGATCATCGCTGGCGCCTCGGCCTATCCGCGCATCATCGATTTCGAGCGGTTCGCCGCGATCGCCGCCGAGGTTGGCGCGAAGCTCATGGTCGACATGGCGCACATCGCCGGCCTGGTGGCCACCGGGGCGCATCCGTCGCCGGTCCCGTACGCCGATGTAGTGACCACCACCACGCACAAGACGCTTCGCGGCCCACGCAGCGGCCTGATCCTGTGCAAGGCCGAGCACCAGACCGCTATCGACAAGGCGGTGTTCCCGGGACTCCAGGGCGGCCCGCTCGAGCACATCATCGCGGCCAAGGCCGTGGCGTTCCGCGAGGCGATGCAGCCTGAGTTCAAGGCGTACATCGACCAGGTCGTCGTCAACGCGCGGGTGATGGGCGAGGCGATGGTCGAGGGTGGGCTGCGTCTCGTCTCAGGCGGTACCGACAACCACCTGCTGCTGGTGGACCTGCGACCGGCCGGCGTCACCGGCAAGGACGCTGAGAAGGTTCTCGAGCACGTGGGCATGACCGTGAACAAGAACGCCATCCCCAACGACCCGGAGAGCCCGTTCGTGACGAGCGGCATCCGCGTCGGTTCGGCCGCCATGACCACGCGCGGCCTCAACGAGGAAGAGGCCCACGCGGTCGGCAGGCTCATCGCCGAGACGATCTTCCACCGTAACGACGCCACGCGCGTCGAATCCATCAAAGCGCAAGTCGCCTCCATGCTCGAGGCGCACCCGCTGTATCCCGAGCTCTAGACAAGGAGGCCGTGTGATGGCGAAGGACCCGCGCTGGGACAACGTGGTCGTGATCGACCACCCGCTCGTGCAGCACAAGCTGTCGATCCTCCGCGACATCGGCACGGGGGCGAAGGAGTTCCGCGAGCTCGTCAAGGAGCTCGCCATGCTCGAGGCCTACGAGGCCACGAGGAGCTTCCAGCTGCACGAGACCGTCGTCCAGACGCCCATCACCCAGACGACCACCCACGTGCTCGCGGGCAAGAAGGTGGCGGTCATCCCGATCCTCCGCGCGGGCCTCGGCATGGTCGAGGGCATCCTGGAGCTTATCCCCGCAGCCAAGGTGGGGCACGTGGGCCTGTACCGCGACCCCGAGACGCTGCAGCCGGTGGAGTACTACTGCAAGCTGCCCGAGGACATCGGCGAGCGCGATGTGCTCATCGTCGACCCCATGCTCGCGACCGGCGGTTCGGCTGCCGCAGCGGTGCAGTTCCTCCGCGATCGCGGTGCGCACGAGATCAACCTGCTCGTGCTCCTGGCCGCACCTGAGGGCATCGAGGAGATCAACCGCACCTGCAAGAACGTCACCATCTACACGTGCGCCATCGACAGCCACCTGAACGACCACGGGTACATCGTGCCTGGTCTCGGTGATGCCGGTGACCGGCTGTTCGGCACCAAGTAGTCAGCGGAGGCGCACATGCCCAGACCATCGTGGGACGAGTACTTCATGGCGATCACCGATCAGGTCGGGCAGCGCTCCACCTGCACGCGACGCCACATCGGTGCCGTCCTGGTGAAGGAGAAGCGCATCCTCGCCACCGGGTACAACGGTGTGCCGTCGGGGCTGAAGCACTGCGGTGAGGTCGGGTGCCTGCGCGAACAGCGGGGGATCCCGTCCGGCACCCAGCACGAACTCTGCCGGGGCATCCATGCCGAGCAGAACGCGGTGATCCAGGCCGCGAAGCACGGCATCGCGATCGACGGGGCAACGGTGTACTGCACCCACCAGCCGTGCGTGTTGTGCGCCAAGATCCTCATCAACGCCGGCATCAAGGAGATCATCTTCCGCGAACCGTATCCCGATGACCTCTCCACGGAGATGCTCGCCGAAGCAGGTGTCGTCGCGACACGGTTCACCGGCGGTGCGGGCGAGTGAACTGGGCCGAGCACGCGATCGTGCTTGCGGTCGCGGCGGGTGTCACGCTTGCGATGACGCCGGTCGCCCGACTCGTCGGCCTCCGATGGGGGATCGTCTCCCACGCGGGCGGGCGGCACGTCCACCAGGGTTCGATACCGCGCATCGGCGGTGTGGGTATGTTCTCGGGCCTGATCGCAGCCGTGACTGTGCGCTGGATCGGTGAGGCGGTCTGGGGCTGGCAGCCGGTGCTTACCGCCGAGGGAAGCCCGGCGGTGGCCGTTCTCGCGGGTACGGTCGTGATGTTCGGCGTCGGCCTACTTGACGACGTCATCGACCTGTCGGCGGGTAAGAAGTTCCTCGGGCAGCTCGTCGCGGCTGCCATCACTGTTGCGGGTGGCGTCAGGATCGACTTCTTCAGCGACCCGTTCAGCGGTGGGATCGTGCTGCTCGGCGTGCTCGCGGTTCCGATCACGTTGCTGTGGATGGTGAGCTTCGCCAACATCGTCAACCTGATCGACGGCCTCGACGGCCTCGCCGCCGGGGTAGCCGCTATCGCGGCGATCAGTCTGTTCGCGCTCGCGGCGGAGTCCAACCAGCCGGTCGCCGCGTTCATGGCGGTCGTGATCGTGGGCGTGTGCATAGGGTTCCTGTGCTACAACTTCCACCCCGCGTCCATCTTCATGGGTGACTCGGGCTCGCTGTTGCTCGGATTCACGCTAGCGTGCATCTCCCTCACCGGCGTGATGAAGTCGGTCGCCGCGATCGCACTGGTCGTACCGATCCTCATCGTCGGCGTCCCGGTATTCGACACGCTCTCCGCGATCATCCGTCGTAAGCGGCACGGACGTCCCATCGGTGAGGCCGACAAGGGGCACATCCACCACCGCTTGCTCGCGCGCGGATTCAGCCAGCGGCAGACGGTGCTCATCATCTACGTGTGGTCTGCGGCACTCGCCATCGGCGGCTATGCGATGCGCTGGGCGCCGGTGCTCTACAAGTTCGTCACGTTCGTGGTGCTCGCCCTGCTCTCGGGGCTGATGGCGTACTGGCTCGGTCTGTTCGAGGCCGCTCACCACGAGGAGTAGGCCCAGGGCTTGACCGCCTGCCCGGGCACCATCTCCCGGGCGCACGGGATCTCGATTCTTGTGTTGTTGCGCCCCACCCGTTGTTGTATAGTGAGCACGCTTTCGAGGCCACCCCCGGGGCCCGGATCCCGATGCTTGTCGCGAGTCTTCGCGCACCGCTGCATCACATCCCGCTGCCGGTAGAGTGACCTCGCATGCTATGAGGGTATCGTGCGAAGGGACAGCAAGATTTCCGGCGTATTCTCCCTGCTCGGCCACCCGGTGGTCGCCATGGCGCTAGGAGCGCTGCTTGGCGCGGCTCTGACACTCGTGTCGGAGCGAGCCGCCTCTTTCGTTACCCCTCAGGACCCGTTCCGCGGTATGGCCATGGTCGCGGTCATGATGGGCCTCCGGTTCTTCGTCTCCCTCCTGGCGCTCGCCGCCTTCTACGTCTTCGCACCCCAGGGCTTGGCGCCGTTCGGGCTCGCCCTCGCAATCACGTTCGTTGCCGGTCTCGCGATCGAGGCCGTGAGAGTTTCGCGACCGCACGTTCCCCGTACGTCCGCCTAGGAGGGAGACCGCAATCGTGTCCGCACCTGTTGTCACGGCCGTCGGCGCTGCAGCAGAGGAAGTGAGCCCGATGACCGAGAAGATCGGCCACTTGCTTCACGAGCTGTCTGTGCTGCCGTTCACCGACTCGGCGTTCAGCCTCACGAACTACATGTTCTGGCTCTTCGTCGCTATCGCGCTCATGCTCGTGTTCTTCATCATCGCGTCCCGCAAGGTGAGCCTTGTGCCGAGCGGCATCGCCAACCTTGCCGAGGCCGGGGTCGACTTCGTCCGCAATGGCATCGTCGTCGACGTCATGGGCCCCGAGGGCAAGAAGTACTTCCCGTTCATCGGGACGATCTTCTTCTTCGTGCTCTTCAACAACCTGCTCGGCAACATCCCGCCGGCACTGCCGGGCACCGGCACGGTCGGCACCACCTTCACGTGGGCGATCGTCGTGTTCATCGTCTACAACGCGATCGGCATCAAGAAGTACGGCCTCGGCCGCTACATCAAGAGCCTCGTGCCGAGCGGCACGCCGGGCTGGCTCGCGCCGCTGATCTTCCTGCTGGAGCTCATCTCGCACCTGCTGCGACCGTTCACGCTGGGCGTCCGACTCTTCGCCAACATGTACGCCGGCCACATCATGCTCGGCGTGTTCGCGATCTTCGCCGCTCTGGCGATCGAGCACTTCACCGCCGTCGGTGCGATCGTGCTGCCGTTGTCGTTCCTCATGCAGGTCGTCCTGCGCGCCTTCGAGCTCGCGGTCGCCGTCCTGCAGGCGTACATCTTCACCATCCTCACCGCCGTGTACATCAACGGCGCGCTCCACGCGGGCGAGCACTAGGTCCGCACCGGCCGCCCCACCGGTGGTCCCGCACGGAACGCCGCGCATGCGGCGCACATGACAGGTTTTGAGCGCCGCGAAGCGGCGTAAGGGAAATCGGAAGCGTCACCTGACGGGACAGACCCCGTGGGTGGGAACTAGAAGGAGGAAGTTATGTCAGCTCTGGGTGCTGCGCTTGCGTTCGGTCTCGGGGGCATCGGCGCCGCCATCGGTCTGGCCCTCGTCGGCGCCAAGACCATCGAGTCGATGGCCCGCCAGCCTGAGATGGCCGGTCGCCTGCAGACCACCATGTTCATCGCTCTCGGTATGATCGAGGCCATCGCGCTCCTCGGCTTCGTTCTCGCCTTCGTTCTGAACGCCGGCTAGTTCAACCATCGAGCGGGAGGAGCGACAGCGTGGAACTTATCATCCCTAAGACCATCGAGATGGCGGTCAACGTTGTCGCGTTCATCGTCCTGTTCATCGTTATGGCCAAGTTCGCGTTTCCGCCGATAACGAAGATGCTGGATGAGCGCGCCAACAAGATCCGTGAGTCGCTGGATAAGGCCGAGGACACCCGTGTCGAGGCCGAGCGGCTCCTGGAGGAGTACAAGGTCCAGATGGCCGAGGCGCGCGCGGAAGCCGCGCAGGTCATCGAGCAGGGCCGCAAGGTCGCCGAGTCGATGAAGGCCGAGATCCTCGCCAAGGCGCGCGAGGAGGCCGAGGCCGAGAAGAGCAAGGCGGTCGCCGCGATCAAGGCCGAGAAGGAGTCCGCAATGGCCGAGCTGAAGGGCGAGGTCGCCGACCTCTCCGTCGCGGTCGCGGGCAAGATCCTCGGTTCGAGCATCACGAAGGCCGATCATGAGGCTCTCATCGACAAGTACCTCGCGGAAGTGGGGAGCTTGAATGAGAACTAGCGAGACGATCGAGACCCTCGCCCGGGTCCTCTTCGAGCTCGCCACGGCAAGTGACGTCGTGGACGCCGTCGACGCCGATCTCGCATCGGTGGTCAAGGCTGTTCGCGGCCACGTCGACCTGCACCAGGCGCTCACGGACACCAGCCTGCCCGCCGAGAAGAAGCGCGACATCATGCGCGACATCTTCGGCGAATCGGCTGCGCCCGAGACCCTGGCAATCGTGACACTGATGGTCGAGCGCGGTATGACCGATCAGCTCGGCGAGCTCGCACGGCGTTTCGGCGAGATCGCTGAAGCCGAGCGCGGCGTCGTCGTCGCTGAGGTCACCACGGCCATCGAGCTCGACGATGCCTTGCGGGCGAAGCTCGTCAAGCAGATCGCAGCAGCCGTCGGTCGTCCGGTCACCCTGCGCGAGCGGGTGGACGAGAAGATCCTCGGCGGTATCCGCATCAACGTCGCCGGCCGCGTGCTCGACGGGACCGTAGCGTCCCAGCTCGATGGCGTGCGCCAGGCGCTCACGACCGCACGTCAGGGAGGTGAGGCGTAAGTGGCAGAGATCACCGCAAGCAAGATCGGCGACGTGCTGCGAGCGCAGCTCGAATCGTACAAGGCCTCCGTTGACGTACGCGAGGTCGGCACCGTCATCCAGCTCGGCGATGGTATCGCTCGGGTCGAGGGTCTGAAGGGTGCCATGGCAGGCGAGCTCCTCGAGTTCGTCGCCGGTGACGGAGAGATCGTCTTCGGCATGGCCCTGAACCTCGATGAGAACGAGGTCGGCGCCGTGCTCCTGGGTGAGACCTCGGTCATCAAGGAGAACGACGCCGTGCGCACCACGGGCCGCATCGTCGAGGTGCCCTCGGGCCCCGGCATGCTCGGCCGCGTCGTGGACCCGCTCGGCCAGCCGATCGACGGCAAGGGCCCTATCTCGGCCGAGGGCGTCCGCCCCGTCGAGTTCCGCGCCCCCGGCGTCATCGAGCGCAAGGGCGTGCATGAGCCGGTGCAGACGGGCATCACCGCTATCGACGCGATGATCCCGGTCGGCCGTGGCCAGCGCGAGCTGATCATCGGCGACCGTCAGACGGGCAAGACCGCCGTGGCGATCGACGCGATCATCAACCAGAAGGGCAAGGACCTCATCTGCGTGTACGTGGCCATCGGCCAGAAGGCCTCCACGGTCGCGGGTGTGGTCGAAGTCCTCGAGCAGCACGGCGCGATGGACTACACGATCGTGGTGTCAGCAAGCGCGTCGGATCCGGCCCCGCTGCAGTACCTTGCTCCGATGGCCGGTTGCGCGATGGGTGAGTACTTCATGTACACCGGCGCCGATGGTCAGCCCGCCTCAGCGGACAACCCCGGCCGCCACGTGCTGTGCGTGTACGACGACCTCTCCAAGCAGGCCGTGGCGTACCGCCAGATGTCCCTCACGCTGCGCCGCCCGCCGGGCCGCGAGGCGTACCCCGGTGACGTCTTCTACCTGCATAGCCGCCTGCTCGAGCGCGCGGTCAAGCTCTCCGACGCCAACGGCGCCGGCTCGCTCACCGCGCTGCCGATCATCGAGACCCAGGCCGGTGACGTGTCGGCGTACATCCCGACCAACGTCATCTCGATCACCGACGGCCAGATCTTCCTCCAGACGGACCTGTTCTTCCAGGGCATCCGTCCGGCCATCAACGTCGGTATCTCGGTCTCGCGAGTCGGTGGTAACGCGCAGATCAAGGCGATGAAGCAGGTCGCCGGTTCGATGCGTCTGGACCTCGCCCGCTACCGTGAGCTTGCTGCGTTCTCGCAGTTCGGCTCCGACCTGGACAAGGCGACCCAGGCGACGCTGAACCGCGGCGCCCGCCTTGTCGAGATCACCAAGCAGGGCCGCTTCACCCCGTATCCGGTCGAGCAGCAGGTCATGGCGATCTTCGCCGGCACCAAGGGCTACACAGACGACCTGCCGGTCGAAGATGTGCAGCGCTTCCGCGACGGCCTCCTCGAGTTCCTCGAGAACGCCCACCCGGAGATCGGTCGCACGATCGTGTCCGAGCAGAAGCTCTCCGATGAGACCGCCGACGCGCTCGCGAAGGCGATCGATGAGTACAAGGCGGGCTTCGAGACGGAGGGTCAGGCCTAGCATGGCGAACCTTCGCGACATCAAGCAGCGGATCACGAGCGTGCAGAGCACGTCTCAGATCACGCGCACCATGGAGATGGTCGCGACCGCGAAGATCAAGAAGGCGCAGGAGAAGATCGAGTCCGCGCGCCCGTACTCCTTCGCAATGATGGAGGTGTTGGGAAACGTCGCCCAGTACGTGCAGGGCGCTTCGCATCCGCTCCTTGAGGAGCACGAGGAGCGTAAGCGTGTCATGGTCGTGACCATCACGTCCGACCGCGGCCTGTGTGGCGCGTTCAACAGCAACATCCTTCGCATCACGGAGGACTTGATCCGCTCCGAGCGGAACGCCGGAGTCGAGACGGACATCATCGCCGTCGGCAAGAAAGCCATCGGCTACCTGCGTTACCGCGGGATCGAGCCGGTCATGTCGTACCGCGACATCTCCGACAAGCCGACGTTCGCCGAGGCACGCGCTATCGCGGCGCACATCATCCCGCGCTATGAGGCCGGAGAGCTCGACGCGGCCTACATCGTGTTCAACCGCTTCAAGAACGTGGCCGAGCAGAAGCCGGAGACCTATCAGCTGCTCCCGATCGAGCAGCGCGTCATGGAGACCGGGGAGGAGCAGGGCGGCCTTCACGCCGAGTACCTGTTCGAGCCTTCGGCCGGCGCGGTCCTCGAGCGTCTGCTGCCCACGTACGTCGAGACGCTCGTGTATCGGGCGCTCATGGAGTCGGCCGCCGCAGAGCAGGGTGCGCGCCGTACGGCCATGAAGTCCGCGACCGACAACGCGAGCGAGATGATCACCACGCTGACACGCAGCTACAACCGTGCACGCCAGGCAGCCATCACGACCGAGATCGCCGAGATCGTCGGTGGCGCTGCGGCGCTCGAGGAGGCGTAGCGGCATGGCAGAGAACAAGGAGAAGTCGCCCATGAACGTCGGACGTATCGTTCGCGTCGTCGGCCCGGTCATCGACGTGGAGTTCGCGCCCGACGCGATTCCCGCGATCCATACCGCGCTTGTCGTCGACGGCGAGACCGCGATCGGTGAAGTGCACCTGGTCGCCGAGATCCAGCAGCACCTGCCCGGCAACCTCGTGCGTGCCGTGGCCATGTCCTCCACCGACGGTATCACCCGCGGCATGGATGCGGTCGACACCGGCGCACCGATCCAGATGCCCGTGGGCCCCTCGACGCTCGGCCGCATCTGGAACGTCGTCGGCCAGCCGGTCGATGGCAAGCCGATGCCCGAGGTCGAGGCCTTCTATCCGATCCACCGCGGGGCCCCCGATTACCAGGACCTCGAGCCCACCACCGAGATCTTCGAGACCGGCATCAAGGTCGTCGACCTGCTCGAGCCCTACATCAAGGGCGGTAAGACGGGCCTGTTCGGCGGCGCCGGCGTGGGCAAGACCGTCATCATCATGGAGCTCATCAACAACCTCGCCATGCAGCACGGTGGTACCTCCGTGTTCACCGGCGTGGGCGAGCGCACCCGTGAGGGCACCGACCTCTACAACGAGATGTCCGAGTCGGGCGTCATCGAGAAGACGGCGCTCATCTACGGTCAGATGAACGAGCCTCCGGGAGCCCGCCTTCGCGTGGGTCTCGCGGGTCTGACCTCGGCCGAGTACTTCCGCGACCAGGGCCAGGACGTGCTGCTGTTCATCGACAACATCTTCCGCTTCACCCAGGCAGGCTCGGAAGTGTCCGCACTCCTCGGCCGTATGCCGTCCGCCGTTGGTTACCAGCCCACGCTGGCCACCGAGATGGGCGAGCTGCAGGAGCGCATCACCTCCACCACCACCGGTTCGATCACGTCGGTCCAGGCGATCTACGTGCCCGCCGACGACCTCACCGACCCGGCGCCCGCCACGGCGTTCACGCACCTCGACGCCACCACCGTTCTCTCGCGTTCGATCGCGGAGCTCGGCATCTACCCGGCCGTCGACCCGCTCGCGTCAACGTCGCGCGCGCTCGACCCGGCCGTGGTCGGCGAGGAGCACTACCGCGTGGCGCGTGGCGTCCAGCAGGTCCTCCAGAGCTACAAGGACCTCCAGGACATCATCGCCATCCTCGGTATGGACGAACTGACCGAGGAGCAGAAGCTCGTGGTGTCCCGCGCCCGCAAGATCCAGCAGTTCCTGTCGCAGCCGTTCCACGTGGCCGAGCAGTTCACGGGCATGGCCGGCAAGTACGTGAAGCTCGAGGACACGATCCGCGGCTTCGCTGAGATCATCGAGGGCAAGCACGACGACGTCCCCGAAGGCGCGTTCCGCTACGTGGGAACCATCGAGGAGGCCCTTGAGGCCGCCGAGAAGATGAAGGCGACGGCATAGCTATGGCCCGTACCCTCCTGTGCGAGATCGTCACGCCGGAGAAGATCGTCTACACCAACGAGGTGGAGATGGTCATCGCCCCGACCCTCGATGGCGAGGTCGGCATCCTGCCGCTCCACGCCCCGCTGGTCACGGTGTTGCGGCCCGGTGAGCTCCGTGTCCGCTACAACGATGGCAAGGACGTCGAGTGGTTCGCGGTCGCCGGCGGGTACCTCCAGGTCCACCAGGACAAGGTCATCGTGCTGGCCGACGCCGCCGAGCACGCTTCGCGGGTCGATGTCGAGCGCGCGCGGCAGGCCAAGGAGCTTGCCGAGCAGCGCATGGCTGAGATGAAGCAGAAGCCGCTCATGGAGCGTGAGGACATGACCGAGTGCGAAGAGGACCTCAAGTGGTGCGACATCCAGCTGCAGGTGGCCGAGAAGCGCTCCTGACAGTGTGAGGGCACCGACAAGACCCAGATGCCGCGGCCCCGTCATGACGGGGCCGCGGTCGTTCTCGGTCGAGTGTGCGGCTCAGGCCCCGAGCGCGCTTCGACTACCCCTATAATCGAGTGACTGTCTCGAGCATCATCGCAAGGGAGGGGGCGGTCTCGTGTCCGATGGCGCACTGCAGCCGGCACGTGGAAGCGCGCGTGTGGCCGAGTACGATCTCGTGCGCCTCGTAGCGATCATCCTGGTCGTGCTCATCCACGTGATCGCTCCCTTCGCGCGCCCCGCCGACGCCGCGGCCTCCGGTCCCGATGCGGCCTATCTGGCGTCACGAGCGGTGCGGTTCGCCGTGCCGGCTTTCGTCATGCTCACCGGTGTGCTCGTATGGACCCGGCCACGTGGCGGTGGACACGATGGATGGGTTGGGTTCTTCGTGCGCAGGCTCAAGACGATCGTAGTGCCGTACCTGTTCTGGTCGGCAGTGTTCATCGTGGCCGGGACTGTCCTCGTGGACAGGGATCCCGGTTCGATCAGGCAGGTCATCCGCGGTCTCGTGTTGGGAACGACCTGGTATCACCTGTACTTCGTGCCGGTGATCGTGGGGGTGTACGCGCTCGCGCCAGTGGCGTCGGCCGCGTACCGACGCTGGTCAGCACTGCCGTTCGTCATCTCCCTTCCCATAGGTGTCTACGTGCCGATCCTGATCGCCGAGCGAGGGCTCTCCACATCCGCGCCATACGCACTGGTCTCGCTGGTGTGTGCATACCTCCCGTATGCGGCGGGGGGCGCGTGGTACGCACGCATCCGGTCGGGCGACCGAGGGCGGACGGTCGAGACCCGGACCTGGCCGATCGCGCTGCTGGGAGGACTCGCCCTGCGGCTGTGGTTCACTCTGTCTGGCGAGGCCGCGGTGACACGTGAGGCGGCCTCCGCTCTCACCCTGCTCATGAACATGCTCGCCTCCATCGGGCTCGTCGGGCTTGCGAGCGTGATCGTGTCACGGGGTCGGCGAGTGGGCGAGGCGTCCGTAGCGCTCGCTCCGGCGGTGTTCGGCGTCTACCTGATGCACCCACTGGTGCTGCTGATCCTCGAGCGTGCTGCGGTGTCACTCTTCGGCGCACTGCCAGGGCCGGGGCTCTGGACGCTGGTGGTCTGGCCCGCACTCACCGCTGCGTGCCTTGTCATCGCAGTGTGGGCGACCCGGTATCCGGGCCTGTGGTGGGCACATGGCGCCTCACAGCCGGCCAGCCTGCGCATCGGATAGCGGTGCCGGCCATCGCATCGAGGTGATCCCCGGTCCCCGAGGGAGACCCGAGTCGTTCGGCCCGGGATCTCTTCCACGTCCGCAGTGGATCCTACTTTGTGACTCGCGCTCCACATCCCGTGTCGGGTCGGCAACAGCGCACGGTGCGCGTTGGCACCCCCGCACCGTGTCCGTTACTCTGCTATGCATGGCCGCTCAGACGCATCCCTCACCCATGCCGTCGATCACCGTCACCGGTGGTCGGCCGCTCAGCGGTACCGTCCGCGTCGGAGGCGCCAAGAACTCCGCGCTCAAGCTGATGGCGGCGGCGCTGCTCGCACCGGGCGAATCGGTGATCCACAACGTCCCGGAGATCAGCGACGTCGACCTCATGGCGCGCGTGCTCGAGGGGCTCGGCGCGCGCATCACCCGCGAGGGCCACACCGTCCGCATCGACGCATCGGACATCATCTCGGTCGAGACCCCGTACGAGCTCGTTGCGCAGATGCGTGCATCGATCGTGGTGCTCGGACCGCTGGTGGCCCGGTTCGGCAGGGCCCGGGTGGCGATGCCCGGCGGCTGCAACATCGGGTCGCGCAAGATCGACATGCACCTGCACGGCCTCGAGCACCTCGGTGCCCAGATCGCGTTCGAGCACGGTTACATAGACGCACTGGCCCCCGGGGGTCTGACCGGCTCACAGGTCATCCTCGACTTCCCGAGCGTAGGCGCCACCGAGAACCTGCTCATGGCCTCGGTGCTCGCGAGCGGCACCACCGTGATCGACAACGCGGCGCGCGAGCCCGAGATCGGCGATCTCGTGGACATGCTCGTCTCGATGGGGGCCCGCATCTCCGGTCGCGGGTCATCCACACTCGAGGTCACCGGGGTCGAGCGCCTCGAGCCCACCGAGCACACCACCATCGGCGACCGCATCGAGGCCGGCACGTTCCTGGTGGCCGGCGCGCTCACCGGCGGCCCGGTCACGGTGACCGGATTCGACCCGACGCACCTTGAGATGCTCATCACGAAGATGCGGCTCGCGGGCTGCACGCTCGACATCGCCGACAGCGCGGTCACCGTCACCCGATCCGGGGCCATCCGTCCCGTGGACGTGGCGACGCTTCCACACCCCGGATTCCCCACGGACATGCAGGCACAGTTCATGGGGCTCGTGGCACTGGCCGAGGGCGACTCCGTCATCACGGAGAACGTGTTCGAGAACCGTTTCATGTTCGCCGACGAGATCAAGCGCATGGGTGCGGACATCGAGGTCGAGGGGCACCGTGCTCTCGTCCGTGGCGTCTCGTCGCTCCAGGGCGCCCCCGTGGTATGCCCCGATCTCCGCGGCGGCGCGGCGCTCGTGCTCGCCGGTCTTGTCGCCGACGGCGAGACCGTTGTCACGGATATCTATCACATCATGCGTGGCTATGAGGACTTCGCCGGGAAGCTGGCGGCGCTCGGCGCCGACATCCGGCTGGTCGGGGAGTAGGAGGTACCGATGCTCGATCGTGAGGCCATACAGGCGATCCTTCCGCACCGTGACCCGTTCCTGTTGATCGACCGCGTGCTTGAGTACGAGCCGGGCGTACGTGCCGTCGCCGAACTCGACGTGGTCGAGACCGCCTTCTGGGTGCCCGGCCACTTCCCGGACCATCCTGTGATGCCGGGCGTGCTCGTCGTCGAGGCTATGGCGCAGGTGGGTGCGGTCGCGCTGCTCTCAAAGCCTGAGAACGCCGGGCGTATCGCGTTCTTCGCAGGCATCGACCAGGTGCGCTTCAAGCGCCAGGTCGTGCCGGGCGATACGCTCACCATGCATGTGGAGATCACGCGTTCGCGCGGGAAGATCGGATTCGGCGACGCGAAAGCGCTGGTAGGGGACACGCTCGCGTGCGCCGGCCAGCTCATGTTCGCGGTAGAATGACACGGTTGCCCGGGTGCGATCAGCGCGCCGGGCATGAAACACGAGAGGACAACGATGGGACTCAGGGAACGGTTCGAGAGCGGCGAGGCGGTGCTTGGTGTCGTCGGTCTCGGGTACGTCGGCCTGCCGCTGGCGGTCGAGATGGCCAAGGCCGGCCATCATGTGGTCGGGTTCGAGGTCTCAGCCGAGAAGGCCGAGCTCGTGAACGCCGGGACGAGCTACATCCCCGACGTCCCCACCGAGGAGTTGGCGGAGCTCGTCCGTGCCGGACTGATCGAGGCCACCACGGACTTCTCGCGCGCCGGCGAGACCGACGCGATCGCGATCTGCGTGCCCACGCCGCTCGACGAGATGAAGGAGCCGGACACCTCCTACATGGAGACGGCCGCGCGCTCCGTCACACCGTACCTGCATGCGGACATGCTGATCACGCTCGAGTCGACCACGTATCCGGGTACCACCGAAGAGGTCATCCAGCCCATCCTCGAGGCCGGTGGGCTCAAGGTCGGCACCGACCTGTACCTGGCGTTCTCGCCCGAGCGTGTGGATCCGGGCAACCCGGTCTTCCAGACGCGGAACACGCCCAAGGTCGTGGGCGGTGTGACGCCGGCCTGCACCGAGCACGCGGTGGCGATGTACGAGCGTTACATAGACACTGTGGTCGCGGTGAGCTCCACCCGCGTGGCCGAGATGACCAAGCTGCTTGAGAACACGTTCCGCGGCGTCAACATCGCGCTGATGAACGAGCTCCTGATGCTGTGCGAGCGCATGGACATCAGCCTCTGGGAGGTCATCGACGCGGCCAAGACCAAGCCCTTCGGCTACATGCCGTTCTATCCGGGGCCGGGTCTGGGCGGCCACTGCATCCCGATCGACCCGTTCTACCTGTCCTGGAAAGCGAAGCAGTTCGACTTCCGCACTGAGTTCATCGACCTGTCGGGACGCATCAACGAGAATATGCCGTACTACGTGATCGACCGGCTGATGGATGCCCTGAACGAGCAGCGCAAGCCGCTCGCCGACTCGAAGGTGCTCATCCTCGGCGTAGCCTACAAGGCCGACATCGACGACATGCGTGAATCGCCGGCGATCCGCATCGCGGAGCTGCTGTGCGACAAGCAGGCCGACATCAGCTACCACGACCCGTATGTGCCGTCGTTCGTCATCTCCGGTGAGGCGGTACCCGCGGTCGAGCTCACGCCTGAGACGGTCGCCGCCGCCGACGTGGTGCTCATCATCACCGCGCACAAGGGCATCGACTACGCCATGGTCGCCGAGAACGCGCAGCTGGTGCTCGACACCCGCAATGCGATGGCCGGCCTCAACGACCCGAAGGTGGTGCTCCTGTGAGCGGCTCCAACCCCGTCCGCATGGGTGTGGTGGGCTTCGGCTACTGGGGCCCCAACCTCGTCCGCAACGTGCACAAGCTCGCCGACGCCGAACTCGTGGCCGTGTGCGACGCCACCCCGGCCAACCTCGCGAAGTTCCAGGCGGCATACCCCGGGATCCCCACGTGCGACAGCCTCGACGCGATGCTCGCCACGCACGAGCTCGACGCCGTGGTGGTCGCAACGTCGGCCCCGAGCCACTACGTGGTGGCCAAGGCCGTGCTCGAGGCCGGTAAGCACTGCTTCGTGGAGAAGCCGCTCACGCTCACCAGCGCGGATGCGGCCGATCTCGTGCGGATCGCCGACGAGAACGACCTGGTGCTCATGGTCGGTCACCTGATGGTGTACCACTCGGCCGTGAACTTCATCAAAGAGGTCATCGACTCAGGCGAGCTCGGCGACGTGCTGTATCTCTACGCGCAGCGCCTGAACCTGGGCAAGGTGCGCACCGAGGAGAACGCGTTCTGGTCGCTCGCCCCGCACGATGTCTCGATCGTGAACTACCTGCTCGGCGAGGCGCCTGATCGCGTGTCGGCCACCGGCGCCGACTACATCAACAACGGCGTCGAGGACACCGTGTTCGCCAACCTGCATTTCGCGTCGGGTCGCATGGCCAACATCCACGTGAGCTGGCTCGACCCGCACAAGACCCGCAAATTCACCATCGTCGGCACCAAGAAGATGCTCGTGTTCGACGACATGGAGGCAACCGAGAAGATCTGGATCTACGACAAGGGCGTTGGCGCTCCCACCGACGCTATGAGCTTCGGTGAGGACCTCACGCTGCGCTTCGGTGAGATCAAGGCACCGTTCCTCAAGATGGCCGAGCCGCTCTCGCTCGAGGTCCAGCACTTCCTCGACTGCTGCCGTACCGGCGAGCGTCCGCGCTCGAGCGGGCGTGAGGGCCTGGAGGTCGTGCGTGTGCTCGAGGCGGTGAGCGAGTCCATCGCCGCCGGTGGCGCGCCGATCGAGACACGACTGGAGGACTGATGACCGCGTACGTACACCCCTCGGTCAAAGTGGGAGCGGACTTCTCTCCATCGCCGTTCTGCATCATCGATGAGGATGTCGTCATCGGCGACAACGTCACCGTGGGTTCGTTCGTCCACATCTTCCCGGGCGCGCGCATCGGGAGCGGAACCACGATCGGCGACGGTGCGGTCGTGGGCAAGTCGCCCAAGCTCGCCAAGTCCTCCACCGCCAAGGGCGGTCCGCTCGACGGGCTCGTGCTCGGTGAGAACTGCGTGGTGGGCAATCACACGGTGCTCATGGCCGGTACCGTCTTCGGCTCCGACTGCGTGATCGCCGACGGCGCCGGCGTCCGCGAGCGCTGCACGATCGGCGACCGCGTGGTGATCGGGCGCAACGTCACCGTGGAGAACGGCACCACGATCGGCAGCCGCACGCGCATCCAGACCGGCGCGTACATCACCGCATATGTGACCATCGAAGAGGACGTCTTCATCGCCCCCATGGTGGTCACCACCAACGACAACTACATGGGTCGCACCGAGAAGCGCCTCGCCGAGATGCGCGGCTGTACCGTCCGCCGTGGCGCTCGCGTGGGCGGCGGTTCGCACATCCTGCCGGGCATCGAGATCGGCGAGGAGGGATTCGTGGCCACGGGCTCCGTGGTCACCCGCGACGTGCCTCCGCATGCGGTGGTGATGGGCGTCCCGGCCCGCCGGGTGCGCGATGTCGCCGCCGAGGAGTTGCTGGAGAACCAGTGAACGGAAGCGTTACGGATGGGGTCGGCTTCGGCACGGCCCCATCATGCGTGTCACAATCGGACGGAATCCAACGATAAGCACCACGCGACGAAGGAGTGCGCCATGGGTGTTCCTCTGCTCGACCTCAAGGCCCAGTACCGTGAGCTTCAGTCCGAGCTTGACGCCGCCATCGGCGACGTGATGGCCAACGCGGCGTTCATCGGCGGCCCGAAGGTCAAGGCGCTCGAAGAGGCCATCGCCGCATACTGCGGCACCGAGCACGCGGTGGCGTGCGGCAACGGCACCGATGCGCTCTTCCTTATCATGGCGGCCATGGGCATCGGCCGTGGTGACGAGGTCATCACCACGCCATTCACGTTCTGGGCCACCGTGGAGTGCATCCACCATGTGGGCGCCACGCCCGTGTTCGTGGACATCGAGCCCGGCACGTACAACATGGACGTCTCGCAGGTCGAGGCGGCCATCACCGAGCGCACCAAGGCGATCCTTCCGGTGCACATCTTCGGCCAGTGCGTGGACATGGACCCGCTGCTCGAGATCGCCGGGCGTCACGGCATCGCCGTGATCGAAGACGCCTGCCAGGCGATCGGCGCCACCTACAAGGGCAAGCGCGCCGGCTCGCTCGCGCACGCCGCCGCCTTCTCGTTCTTCCCGAGCAAGAACCTCGGCTGCGCCGGTGACGGCGGCATGATCACCACCGACGACGCCGAGCTGGCCGCCCGCGCGCGCAAGCTTGCGAGCCACGGCACGTCCAAGAAGTACTTCCACGACGCCTTCGGCACCAACTCGCGCCTGGATGCGCTGCAGGCCGCGATCCTGCTCGTGAAGCTCCCGCACCTCGACCGCTGGAACAGTGAGCGCCGTGACGGCGCCGCCGTCTACGGCGAGCTGCTCGCCGGCGTGGCCGGACTCGAGCTCCCCGTGGCGCGCGAGTACGGCGAGGCCGTCTACCACCTGTACATCGTGAAGACCGAGACCGCCGAGGCTGCTGATGCGGTCATGGGTGCGCTCAAGGACGCGGGCATCGGCAGCGCGCTCTACTACCCGCTAGCGCTCCACGAGCAGGAGGCGTTCGACAAGGTCGAGGGCTACGTGCGCCCGTCGCTCCCGGTGGCCGAGTCGTGTGACTCGCGCACCTTCGCGCTCCCGTGCTTCCCGGGCATCACGCGCGAGCAGATCGAAGAGGTCGTCGCCGTCGTCAAGGGGGCTCTCGCCTAAGCATGCGTGTCGTCTCCGTCGTAGGGGCCAGGCCCCAGTTCATCAAGGCCGCATCGGTCTGCCGCGCGCTGCGCGAGCGTCACGATGAGATCCTCGTCCACTCGGGTCAGCACTACGACTACGGGATGTCCGACGTGTTCTTCGAGCAGCTCGGCATCCCCGCACCCGACTACAATCTCGCTGTGGGGTCTGGTGGCCACGGCCGTCAGACCGGCGAGATGCTTGGCATGCTCGAGGAGCTCTTGCTCGAGCGTGAGCCGGACATGGTACTCGTATACGGCGACACCAACACCACGTTGGCGGCCGGTCTTGCCGCGGCCAAGCTCGACATCCCGGTGGCGCACGTGGAGGCGGGGCTGCGGTCGTTCAACCGCACGATGCCGGAGGAGATCAACCGCGTGCTCGTCGATCACGTCTCGGCGCTGCTGCTCTGCCCAACAACGGCGGCCGTCGAGAACCTGCATGCCGAGGGTGTCACCGAAGGCGTGCACCTTGTGGGCGACGTGATGCTCGACACCGCCCGGTACTTCGCCGAGTCGGTCGATGCGGAGCCGGTGCTTGCGCGCTACGGCGTGGAGCCCGACGGCTACCACTTCGCCACCGTCCACCGTGCGGGCAATAGCGACGACCCGGCGAAGCTTGGCGCCATCGTGTCGGCGTTCTCCCGTATGGACCGCCCGGTGGTGTGGGCGATCCATCCCCGCACGCGCAAGAACCTCGCGTCGTTCGGCCTCGATGCCGTCGTCGAAGCGGCCCCTTCGATCATCGCGATCGAGCCGGTGCCGTACATGGACACCGTTGCGCTGCTGCGTTCGGCAAGCGCTTTGCTCACCGACTCCGGGGGCATGCAGAAGGAGGCGTACTTCTTCGGCGTACCCTGCGTCACGATGCGCGACGAGACCGAGTGGGTCGAGACCGTCGATCTCGGCTGGAACACCCTGGTTGGTGCAGATGCCGACAAGATCCTGGCCGCGGCCACTTCGCGGACCAGGCCGGAGGCCCGGCCGGCCGTCTACGGTGACGGCCATGCCGCCGAGGCGATCGTGGATGTGCTCGAGCGATACCATGGAGGTACACGGTGACCGAACAGACCGCCACAGGTGGCCGTGTCTGGATAGATATGACCAACTCGCCGCACGTTCTCGTGCTGCGGCCCATCATCGATGAGTTCCACCGCCGCGGATGGGACGTGACCGTCACGGCGCGTGAGTTCGCGCAGACGCTGCCGCTGCTGGACCGCTTCTCGATCCCGCACACGGTGATCGGCAGGCACCGCGGCAAGCACCTATGGGCCAAGGCGTGGGGTATGCTCGCGCGCACGAGCCAGATGATCTCATTCGGCAGGGGCAAGGGTTTCGATCTGGCGCTCTCGCATGCCAGCAACGACCTGCCGGTGGCGGCGCGCATGCTGGGGATCCCGCACGTGACAATGTTCGATTACGAGTTCGCGAGGCTGTCGCACTCGATCAACGTGCGGTTCTCCACCAAGGCGCTCGTGCCCGACGCGATCCCGGTGTCCGCGCTGGCGCCGTACGGCGGCACCGAGAGCAACGTCGACCGCTATCCGGGCCTCAAGGAGGAGTACTACCTCGCGGACTTCGAGCCCGACCCCTCCGTGCTTGACGCCCTCGGTCTGGATCCGCGCAACATCATCATCGTGCTCCGTACCCCGCCAAGCATGGCGGCGTACCACCGTATGGAGAATCCGATCTTCGACGACGTGCTCCGCGCCATCGCCGCGCGCGACGATGCGCAGGCCGTCGTGCTGCTGCGCACGCCCGACCAGCGCGCCGGTGTGGAGGCGATCGGGGCGAAGAACCTCATCATCCCCGACACGGTCGTGGACGCGCAGAGTCTCGTGCACTACGCCGACATCGTGGTCTCCGGCGGCGGCACGCTCAACCGCGAGGCTGTCGCGCTCGGCACGCCGGCGTACACCGTGTTCCAGGGCGTCATGGGCGCGGTCGACAAAGGCCTGATCGCCGAGGGGCGTCTGCGGCAGCTCGCGTCAGTGGAAGACCTCGTTCTCGAGAAGAAGCCCGCCACCAGCGCGCGCGTCCGTCGCGATGTCAGCGACCTCGTAGACCGTATCGCGTCGGTGACGCGCCCCCGCAGGCAGGGTGATGCCCGTGGGTAGGCACTCAGCATCGGGTCGGCGGACGTCGGTCCGCTCCTCGTCACGCAGGCGCAGGGATCCGGCGCGTGCGGGCCTGCGGGTGGAGCCGGTCACGCCGTCCACCGAGAGCCGCCGCGACCACGTGCGGCGCAGATCGCACGGCGACGTGCTCGAGCGCGCACGTATGGCCCGCCGTCGCAAGCACGTCGTGATGGGCTGCGGACTGACCGTGCTCATCGCCATAGTCGCCGCTGCGGTGTTCGGCAGCGTGTGGGTGGGCGGCCTCAACAAGCGCATGGCCGACTCCGCCACGATCAGTGATGAGGTCACCGAGGTGTTGAAGGCGGCTGAGCCGGAGCGTCGGGACGACCCGTTCTACATGCTCATCATGGGTGTCGACGCCCGCGAGCTGGGCGAGGAGTCGCGCTCGGACACCCTTATCGTCGCTCGCATCGATCCGCCGCAGAACAGGGTGACGATGCTGTCGATCCCTCGAGACACCCGGGTGGACATCCCCGGGCACGGCACCACGAAGATCAACGCTGCCCATGCGTACGGCGGTCCGGCGCTCGCGATCGAGACCGTGTCCGAACTCACCGGTCTGCCGATCAGCCACTACGCCGAGGTGAACTTTGCCGGTTTCAAGCAGATCGTGGATGCCCTCGGCGGTGTGACCGTCGACGTCCCTGAGGACATCTATGACATGAAGGCTGCGAACCACGTCGAGGCAGCGGCCAGGCTCGAGCAGGGCGTCCAGTACCTTGATGGCGCGCACGCGCTCACGTTCGTGCGCTCACGACAGTTCCCCGAAGGCGACCTGCAGCGCATCCGCAACCAGCAGACGTTCTTCAAGGCGGTCCTGGTCGAGATGCAGAAGCCGGCGAACCTGCTGCGGCTGCCCTCCGCGATCGAAGCCGTGGCCGATGCGATGTACACCGACCTGTCGGTGGGCGACATGCTGCGCATAGCCAACCAGATGAAGGGTATGGATCCCGACGACCTTGAGACCGTGACCATGCCAGGCACTCCGCAGACCATCGGCGGCGGTTCGTACATCGTCATCGATGACGATGCGTTCTCCGAGATGCTCGCACGCATCGAGGCGGGAGAGCGCGCCGAGCCGCTCCCGGAGGAGCCTCCCACGCTCCTGCCGGGTGACGTGACCGTGACCGTGCGCAACGGAGCCGGCATCGAGGGCGTTGCCAGCGAGGCGGCCGCGGCGCTCACTGGTTCCGGATTTGCTGTGGGAGAGGTCGGGAACGCCGATCAGTTCGTGTACGACGAGACGCTCGTGGTGTACAGCGGTGAGGACAGCTCCGCCGCTGATCTCGTGGTGTCCAAGCTCGATCGCGGGCGCGTCGTACAGTCGCGGGGTATGTACTCGTTCTCGACCGACGTGCTGGTGGTCGTCGGCAAGGACTGGCGTGCCACGGAGGCGGCTACCGGCCAATAGACGATGACGGCGGGACCCGGAGACAAGGTGGACGTGATGCACGAGACGAAGACACGCCGGATCCTGTTCGCAGCACTCGGCCTCATCCTCAGCACGACGCTCGGACTCATCGCCGCGCCGACCGCGTCCGCCGAGACGACGTTCAGCTTCACGAGCCGTGGATACGGCCATGGCCTCGGTATGAGCCAGTACGGCGCAAAGGGTTTCGCCGAGCATGGCTACAAGTACGACTACATCCTCCGGTACTACTACGGGAACGCCGGGCGTGACCCGAAAGCGCAGGTGGTCACCTGGCCCACGGCCGAACCGTCGCGCGATGTCAACGTCGACGGCGCGGCCACGAGCGCGAACGCCGGGTACACCAAAGCCACCTGGTCGGTCAGGCCAGGGTACGCGGGTACACGGCTCGTGGTGTACGTCTCCCCGGGAAGGGTCTACTACGCCCCGGACGGATGGTCCACGTTCACCGCGTCGGGCAGCTCCATCACCTGGAGGCTCCCCGATGGATCGACCCAGGTGTTCACCGAGCCCTTCGCCGTGTGGGGTGAGGGCGGTTCGCCGCGTCTCACCCAGGTCAAGGAGGGGACGGGGCAGTACAGCCACACCTATGTGCGCTTCCGTGGTGAACTCCGCCTCACCGCCAGCGGTGGCGCGATAAAGCTCATCAACCGCGTGAGCATGCGTGATTACCTGTACGGCGTCGTGCCGAGGGAGTCCCCGTCGTTCTTCCACATGGAGGCGCTCAAGGCGCAGGCAGTGGCTGCACGCGCGTACTCGTGGACCACCCCCAAGACCGAACTCTTCACCACGACCGCCGACCAGGTCTACGGCGGCCATTCCCGCGGTGAGGACCGGGCGAGCACCACCGCGCACGAGACGCAACGCACCAACGACGCGGTCGACGCCACGCAGGGCAGGGTCGTCACCTACGATGGTGCTATGGTCCGCACGTACTTCATGTCCACCTCCGGAGGGCATACCGAGAACAGCGAGAACGTGTGGACCGCTGAGGAGCCGCATCTGCGCGGCGTGCCGGATCCCTACGAGCTCCTTGCGGGATCGAGCGCCCACACATGGCAATCCAAGCAGCTGACGGCGAGCGATCTTCGCACGCGGCTGCTCGCCCAGGGAGTCCCCGCCGCCTCGGTGCCCGACCCCATCGCGAACGTCCGGGTGGTCGAGCGCGGGGTGTCCGGGCGCATCATGAAGGTCGCGTTCACGAGCCCTACGGGCTACGTCACGTACATCGAGGGCAGCACGAACATGGACCGGTTCAAGCGTGCCGTGGGCTTCACGTACCAGGACCGCTGGATCTACGTGAACCCGAAGACGGTGCGTGTAGCCGGCGTCGACCGGTACGAGACGGCGATCAAGGCCGCGCAGCGCATCGGCGCCAGCTCGGGCACGGTCATCATCGCTTCGGGCACCGCGCCCGCGGACGCGCTTGCGGCCTCGTCGCTTGCCGGTGCGGTAGGCAGTGCAACGGGTGAGGTGCGCTCGGTCCCCGTTCTGCTCACCCCGGGTAACGCGCTCGACACCCGCGTCGCCGACTGGATCAGGAACGCGGGCGTCTCCAGGGTGTACATCGTGGGAGGCACCGGTGTGGTGTCGGCCACTGTTGCGAGCGAGCTTGACGCGATCTCGTCGGTCACGAGCGTGGTGCGTCTGGCCGGAGCGGATCGCTACGGCACCGCGCAGAAGGTGGCCCTTGAGGTCAAGCGGCTCAAGCCGTCCACGAACCGTGCGATCGTCGTGAGCGGCATCGAGCTCGCCGACGCCGTCGCCGCCTCGGCCTTCGCGTACCAGCACAGCCTTCCGATCATCCCGGTGCGGCCGGGCTCCGTGCCACCCGAGTCGGCGGCCGCCCTTTCGGCCATCAAGCCGGTTTCCACACTCGTGGTCGGCGGCACCGGTGCAGTGAGCGATGCCGTGCTCGCCAGCCTGCCCGGCGGGACGCGCATCGGAGCGGGCGCCGACCGGTATGAGTCGGCGCAACTGCTGAGCGCGTACCTGCTCTCGAAGGAGGGCTTCAACGCCGGGAGCGTGTGTGTCGCTTCAGGTGAGTCGCTCATCGACGCGCTGGCGCTCGGCCCTGTGGCCGGCTACAACAAGAATCCGATCGTGTTCGCCCGCAACTACGCGCTACCCGACTGCTCGGTAGGCGTGGTGGGGCAGGCTACGTCACGCATCGTCATCGCCGGAGGAGAGGGCGTCCTCTCGGGATGGGTCGAGGGCAAGATGAACGAGGCCTGCGAGTAGCGGATGCGGTGTGGGTGTGACCGGCGTACCCGGGGCACACATGGCTCGCGAGAGGAGACCCGCATGCGGGTGACACCCGGACTCCGGCGCGTGTGCGCGACACTGGTGATGGCATCGGCGCTGATCGCGGGGATACCGCACAGCGTTCCTGATCGCGCGTATGCCGCCCCCGCCCTCGACGTCGCGATCGTGTACTCCACGGCGTCGGACGCGTGGTGCGACACGTACGGCCGCGGGTACGCCATCCTCGAGAAGCAGGACGTCCTGTACGACTACCTCGACGGCAAGGGCTGGAACGTCGCGTTCATCTCCGATGCCGATCTCGAGCAGATCGATGTGCTGCGTCAGTACGATGTGGTCGTCTGCATGTGGGTGTTCGGCATGTCCACCACGGCGTCACGCACCCTGACACGGTACGTCGCCGAGGGCGGGGGCCTCGTGGTCCCGTACGCCTCGTCCCGTGTCGCGCCCGGTGAGGGCGGCGGCGAGGTGGCCGACCACTACGTGAAGCTCATGAACAGCGAGCTCTGGGAGTGGGGCCCACTCTCCGAGGTCCATCAGACGCGCTTCATCGATGATGTCGGCGCCTTCGAATTCTCGCTCGACCCGGCCCCGACCGACCCAATCGTGACCGGGGCGCGGGCAATTCTCGCGGGTCGCGGACTGGACACCGACGATCTGCGGTTGCGGCGCGATGACGACCGGAATCGCGGCGCCTGGATCGAGTACGTGCGACTTCTCAAGGGCAACACCAATACGGTGCAGTTCCTGGGTCTCACGCAGACGTCGGCGCCGACCGGCTCGGCCAACTACAACCTCTCCGGTGCGCCGGGCGCGGTGCGGGCGACCTACCTGAGCGGTCGCGCTGTGCACTTCTACTTCTCGCCGGTCGACTTCGTCTGGAACCAGGATGGCATCGGAGTGAAGACGAACTCCGATGGGGTCCGTCAGCTTGACATCGCCGGGGCATACATCGAGTCGGCGATCGAGTGGGCTGCGGGCGAGGGCGGAAGGCCCGGCGTGCTCGTTCGCGACGGGCGAACGAATGCCACGGTGAACGTGTACCGCGACGGTATGTACGCCTCGGTGTACGTGAGCAACGCCGGCAACGTGCAGGTCACGGGTACACTGCGCTTCCGCGTCTACGCGCCATCCGGCGCGCTCGTGAAGGAGTCGGTGCGCTACAAGATCGCCACCGAGCCCGGTCAGTCGTACCGGTACTCGGAGCAGTACGTGCCGGGTACGCTTGCCGCGGGTACGTATCGCGTCGAGACCGAGTACCACACCACCTACCCGGCGTACGAGCGTAGATGGGTCGAGTCGGTGAACGTGGTGCGCGGGCAGGGAGTCGGCATCCCGACGGCCATGGACCCTGTCCGCACGTCGGGGCAGGTGGTCTACGACCCGCGCGTGGTGCGACTCGCGGGGGCCGACCGCTACGCCACGGCGCTTGCGATCGCGGATGCGGCCGGTGGCTATCCGCGGCCGGGCGGCTACGTGGTCGTGGCGGGAGGCGAGGGCGCCGACGCGCTCCTCGCGTCGTCGCTCTGTGGCGCCTATGACGCCCCGCTTGTGCTCACCCGGTGCGACGCACTCCCGGTTCAGACAGACGAGTGGCTCCGCAACGCCTCGCGCGGCTTCAGGCACGTGATCATCGTGGGGGGCACGGGTGTGGTGAGCGAGGCGGTCGAAGAGCGTCTGCGCACCATGTTCGGCAGCGACGGGGTCACGCGCTACTCGGGCGCCGATCGGTATGAGACCTCGGCAGCCGTGATCCGCGCCGTGGCCGGGCGCCTCGGCGATTCGTACGACGGTGGTCTCGTGGTCGCCAACGGGTACGCGCTCGTGGACGCCGCCGCGGGTTCGGCGGTGGCGGCCGGTCGCCGGTGGCCCATCGCGTATGTTGAGCGGGAGAGTGTGCCCGCCACCATCACAGCGGCGATCGCAGAGGCCGGTGGCCCTGCCGGAGCACCGGCGTGGATCGCGGGCGGTACGGGAGTGGTCTCGGCTGACGTGGAGCGGGATCTCGCGGCCACCGGCCGCACGGTCGAGCGCGCGGCCGGTGCCGATCGCTACGACACCGCGGTAGCGCTTGCGCAGCTCGCGGCGGGCGATGGGGCATCGTGGAGCCGCATGGGGATGGCATCAGGGGTATCGATCGCCGATGCCCTGTGTCTCGGCTCGTACCTCTCGCAGGCTGACGGCGTCATGCTCCTCACCAACGGTGCGGTGCTCGGCCCCTCGACCGAGTCGCTTATCAAGTCGAAGGGCGCCGCCATCGGCACCGTCGTGGTGGGCGGAGGCTCGGGAGTGGTGCGCCACGAGGTCAGCGCGCGTGTCACGCAGCTCTTGCCGTGACGGAAACGGATGGGTTCGTGTGTCCGGAGCCTACGGCTATACTTGGACGATCATGTGAACACGCGTCTGGCGCTCGTCCGCGCCGGTCGTTACCTGTCTGCTAGGAGGAAACGTGAAGCTTCTCGATGAGAAGAAGCGGCTCTTCGGTCTGGTCAATCCGGTCGACCTTGTCGCCGTGCTGGTCGTGGTCGCGCTCGTCGCAGCCCTCGCGAACGTGCTGTTCGGCTCGTCGGTAGGATCGAGCATCGCCCCGGCCGGAGGTGAGGACACCATCGAGATCGTGGCAACGGGTGTCGTGAGCGAGATCAGCGGGATCCAGTACGAGCTCGGCCAGCAGGTCACCCGTGTGGGCGGCCTCGGTGTGATCGGCACGCTCGAATCCCTCGAGCTCGGCACCTTCGAGCGTGAAGTGTACGACGCCGAAGGTCAGCCGGTGATCGTGGTCAGCCCGACGTCGCAACGCATCACGGTCGTGATTCGCGGCACCGGGCACTTCACCGAGAACGGCGTGACCATGGGCACCGAGAAGATCCGTCAGAACATGACCTTCGAGATGCAGCTCCCGCAGTTCCAATCGATGGTCCGCGTAGTGTCGATAACGAAGGTTGACGAGTGACCCACCCTGAACCCCGCATACGTCCTGTCGAGCTGCTGGCTCTGCTCGGAGTGCTGCTGCTCGCCGCGATCGTACCGGTCGTTCCGGGCACGGTGACTGTGGGCGGCATCGGTCTCGATGCGGTCATCGTGACCATCGTCGTCGCACTCGCTCTCTGGCTTCCGCACGCAGTGCGTCGCGGTACCGGTGGCCTGCCGAGGGTGGGCTTCGAGGTTCCTGCACTGGTGTTCCTCGGGTGGTCTCTGGTAAGCATGGTGTTCACGGGTGCCGAGACGGCGGTGTTCGCCACGTGGATTCGTTATGCGGCATACGTGCTCCTGGTCTACGTCGTTGCCACGGTCACGACCCGTCCGATCGGGCGGCGATTGCTCCTATGGGTCTTCACGCTGTCTGGGTCGGTCACCGTCGCCCAGGGACTGGTGCAGTACGTGCGGCCTACCGCGCAGATCGGCATCCAGGGCCTCGAGCCCACGGTGGCCACACGGGTGTTCTCCACGTTCGACAACCCCAACTTCTACGCCGAGTTCCTCGTGTTGCTGTTCGCCGCCACGCTCGCGTTGGTGTTCGTCGAGCGCAGGTTCTTCCGCTACGTGGCCGCAGGTTTGCTCGTGGTGCAGGCCATGGCGCTGCTGCTCACCTACACCCGCGGCAGCTGGCTTGCGCTCGCGGTGGGCCTGCTGGTCGCCGTGTTGATGATCGACACGAAGCTGCTCCTCCCGTTCCTGGCGGGCGGAGCCGCGCTGATACCGATCGTGCCGGGAGCGCTTGCGCGCGTGTTGTCGATCTTCTCGCTCGAGGGCACCGCGAGCTACCGCATGACGCTGTGGCGCGTGGCGGGTGCGGCTCTCAAGGACAGCCCGATCGTGGGCTATGGGCTCGGTAGGTGGTACGACGTGTTCGCGACGACCGCGCTCAGGCATCCGGAACTGGGCATCGGCGTCGTGTACTACGGTGCGCATCAGTCGTACTTCCAGGTGGCCGCCGAGGTAGGGGTGATCGGCGGCATCGCCTTTGTGGTGATGGTGTTCATGGCGTGCCGGATGGGTGCGTTCTATGGTCCGAGGATGGGTAACGATCTCCGAGCCCGCCTCGTGAACGCAGCCCTGACGGCGGGGCTGATCGCGTTTGCGCTGAACGCACTCACCAGCAACGCGTTCCAGCATCCTCGCGGCGCCGTGTTCTTCTTCGTGTTGGCGGGCATCCAGGCCGGGCTTGGTGCACAGTACTGGGAGCGCGCGGTGTCCGAGCGCGTCCGGCACGAGCGCGCGCCCGGCGTGTGGGCGCTCAGTGTCCCAGGCCGAGCGTACGCATGGTTCGAACGTGCGATGGCCGCTGCGTGGGGCGCGAGCGCCACCCGGCGCATCCTCACCGGGCCGCCGCCGGGAGCAGGAGCGTTGCTTGCTTCGAGTCGCACTGTGGGGGTCATAATCGGACGTGGAGTAGATAGCGGTGTGACCGGCTCCGAAGGTGCGTGAGCCGGCCGCACTTGTCAGGGTGGTCCGTGGGATGGTCGATGCGACGGCAGATGAGGAGGTTGCACGATGTGTACGGATGCCGCAGAGCGGAAGATGCTGTGCGCGGAGGACATAGCGGCAACGCTCCTGCCTCACGCGGCTGGCATCACGCCGCGCGCGCTCGTTATACTCGGTAGCGGCCTCCAAGACGTCGTGGAACGCGTGCAGGTCGCGAGCACGATCCCGTTCACCGAAGTCCCCGGTTTCCCGCCACCGACGGTGGCCGGACACGCAGGCCGCTTCGTCTTCGGCAGCGTGAAGGATGTTCCCGTGCTGATGATGCAGGGGCGGATCCATTACTACGAGGGACACCCCATGGCGATGCTTGCGAGCTATGTGCGCGCAGCACAGTTGCTCGGCGCGACCAAGCTCGTCGTCACCAACGCTGCCGGAGCCGTATCGCCCGACCTGAAGCCAGGCACGATCATGCTCATGACAGACCATCTCAACATGATGTTCACCAATCCGCTCATCGGCCCAAACGTGGACGCCCTCGGACCGCGCTTCCCTTCAATGGTCGGAGCGTACACCCCTGCACTGCGCGAACTCGCCCACGAGGTCGCACGGGCCGAAGGCATCGAGCTCGCCGAGGGAGTCTACGCGGCCCTCAGCGGCCCCACGTTCGAGACGCCCGCCGAGGTTCGCATGCTGCGGACCCTCGGGGCCGACGTGGTCGGTATGTCCACCGTTCCCGAGGTGATCACCGCCGTGCATGCGGGGATGCAGGTGCTCGGTCTGTCGCTCGTGACCAACGTTGCCGCTGGCAGCGGTCACGGTCATGAGGAAGTGTTGGCAGCGTCCGCCGCCGCGGCGCCACGGCTCGCATCGTTGGTGAGTGGTATACTCGCGCGCCTCTGACGCGCTGTAAGCTCGGTCATGGAATCACTGTCCAGGTAGGGAGCACACACCGTGAGTGCATACGTCATTGGAGTGGGGAAGACCCGCTTCGGCCCCTCGAGCCACCCGATGCCGCGTCTCGCGCATGAGGCCATCCTCGGCGCGCTCACTGATGCCGACATGAGCATCAATGACGTCGGTGCGGTCATCGTGGCCAACTTCCTCGGTGGGCCGAACGAGTCGCAGCTGCATCTCGGCTCGGTGGTCATGGGGCTCTTCCCGGGGCTGCACATACCGTCGTGGCGCGTGGAGGCCGCGTGTGCCTCAGGCGGCGTTGCCATACACCAGGCGGTCACGATGCTTGGAGCGTATGACCCGATCCTCGTGGTGGGCGTGGAGCGGCTGTCCGGCCGGCCGGGTGCCGAGCAGACCCGTAATATCGGTATGGCGGGCGACGTGCTCCTCGACCAGTCGCAGGGACTCAACTTCCCCGCGACCTATGCGCTCGTGGCGCAGCGTCACATGCAACGCTACGGCACGCGCACGCGCGACTTCGAGCTCATCAGCCTCAAGAACCACGAGAACGCGCGGCGCAACCCGCTCGCGCACTTCCATCACAAGGTCGTGACCCAGGCGGATATCGATGCCGGGGCCACCGTGGCCGCACCGCTGCGGCTGTTCGACTGCTGCCCGGTGTCCGATGGTGCCGCCGCCGCAATCATCTCTCGTGGCCCGCGCGGTGGCCGCGGCGTGCCGATCCTCGGCTCGGCCGTGGGGACCGACGTGATCTCGCTCGCCCAGCGCGACGATCACACGAGCTTCATCGCCGCGCGCGTGGCGGCGGAGGAGGCGTACCGGCAGGCGGGGATCACAGCGGCCGATGTCGATCTCGCCGAGGTGCACGACTGCTTCACAATCGCCGAGATCGTCGCCATGGAAGACCTCGGGCTCGCCGCGCCGGGCGAGGCGGTCGATCTCATCCGCGACGGCCAGACCGCGCTCGGCGGATCGATGCCGGTGAACGTGAGCGGTGGTCTCAAAGCCGGAGGTCACGCTATCGGCGCCACCGGTGTGGGCCAGGTCTACGAGGCTGTCCGCCAACTGCGCGGCGAGGCAGGCGACCGGCAGGTCGCCGGCGCCGGTGTCGCTGTGACGCACAACGTCGGAGGCGTGGGCGGCACCTGTGCCGTCCAGGTCCTGGGGAGGCCGTGATGATCACACGTTCATGCCCGTCATGCGGCGCCCGCTACTCATACCCCATCGATGAGTGTACGTTCTGCCGGGTCACCCTGGTCGAGCAGCCCACCGAATCGGGGGAGGTCGTCGCGGTCACCGAGGTTACCGTGCCGTCGCTCGGTCACGAGGACGTGCCGTACTGGTGCGCGCTTGTTGCACGCCCCCAGGGCGGTTTCGCGGTCGTGAAGCGCGACCTGCCCACCACGGTGGGCGACACGCTGTCGTTCTCGTCCGCCGAGGAGGGTGTCTGCTATACGATCGGCGTGCTCGGCTCGGGCGTGATGGCGCGCGGCCTTGTCGAGCTCTTCCTTTCGCGCGGACAGCGCGTGGTGTGGGTCGGGCGCTCGCTCGAACGCCTCGGCGTTGCGCGCGAGAAGGTCATCGGCCGCCTGGGACGTGTGATGGATGAGGACCAGCTCGCCCGCGCGACTGCGCGCCTCACCATCGCCGGCGACCAGAATGCGCTTGCCGAGTGCGATCTGGTGCTCGAGGCGATCGTGGAGGACACCGACGCCAAGATCGCCGAGCTCAAGGCCATCGAACCGATCGTCTCGGACACATGCGTGATCGCGAGCAACACGTCGTCGTTGCCGCTCGATGTGCTTTCGGCGGTGCTCGAGAAGCCGGGCCGCTTCGGCGGGATGCATTTCTTCAATCCGCCCACGCGCATGAAGCTCGTCGAGATCATCCGGGCCCCCGAGACCACCGATGAGACCGACGCGTTTCTGTTCGACCTGTCGCTCGCGCTTGGCAAGACCCCCATCCGGGTGGCCAACGGTCCGGGATTCGTGGTCAACCGTGTGCTCATGCCGCTGCTGAACGAGGCGGTCCGTGAGCTTGAGGACAAGGCCGCGCCGGCCGCGGACATCGACGAGGCGATCAGGCTCGGCTTGAACCACCCGATGGGTCCGCTCGCGCTCGCCGATCTCATCGGCCTTGACGTGGTCGTGAGCATCATGGATGACATGCATGCGCGGCTGCAGGACGAGGCGTACGCGCCGCGTCCACTGCTGCGCGAGCTGGTGGCGCAGGGCAAGCTCGGCCGGAAGACAGGCGCAGGGTTCTTCGAGTACACACCGCCGCCCAACCCCTGAGTCGCGGGTGAGCGCGCGCTGAGGAGCAGTCAGCCCTCCGGCGGGGGATCGCTGATCGCCCGCCGGACATGCTCAAGGAACCGCGCAGCCTGCGCGTCGGTCCCCTGAGCGCTGGCTGCCTCGATGCAGGCGTTGCTGAACGACGGCTTGCCGATGTCCAGCACCTCCGAGATGGCTGCCGCGAGTGCGCCGGGGTCGTCGGGTTCGACGAGCCTGCCACATCGGGGAGCGGGAAGCGCCTCGGGGATGCCCCCCACCCTCGAACCGACGCACGGTGTTCCGCATGCCATCGCCTCAAGGAGGACCATTCCAAGTCCCTCGACGCGGCTTGGGAGAACGAACACATCCGCGGCGCTCATGCGTAGGGCGATGTCTTCGGCAGGCCCTCGGCCAGAGAACGCCACCCTGTCGGCGACTCCAAGTTCAGATGCGAGCGCCATCGGACCAGAGTTCAGCGGATGGTGTCCCACGATGTCGAGCCGGTCAATCGCGCCGGAGCGCAACAGGCTTGCCGTGGCTTCGAGTAGCACATCGATCCCCTTTGCTTCGATGGGGTTGCCGACGAACAACACGATGCGCTCATCGGTGCTCCAACCGAGCTGTGCACGCGCCGCGTTGTTCGGCTTGAACACCGCAAGGTCGACGCCCATATGCACCACGGCGGTCTGCACGCCAGGCGGCAGTTCCAGCTCGTTCACAAGCCGTGACTCCAGTGCGTTGGACACGCAGACGACGAGAGCCGCGCGCGTGACGGCCGAGCGCGCCGAGCGCGCCACCGCCCCCCCTCGAGCCACCGAGCCAACATCAGTGCCATGCGCCACCAGGACGTACGGGCATCGTGCGATGGCTGCCGTGATGCGTGCGATGATCGCCGTGGGATAGAGATAGTGGGCGACAACGACATCGGCGCCGCGCAACCCCGCGACAACGGCTTTGACCAACAGCACCGGGTACTTCCCGAGTGCGAACACGATGCCCTTGCGTTGGTCGCGATTCACAACGCGCCTGACGATGGCGCCGGTCCTGGACAGGGCCTCAGCTTGCCGGCGCACGAAGATTCCGACCGCTGGGTCCGCCTCGCTCGGATACATGTTGCTGATGAACAGCACGTCGAGCGGAGTGTCCACGCCTCGGGTCCCGGTCATCGGGCGTCCCCCATCTCTCCGATGAGGCTCTCGGCCGGCACGCCCACGAAGCCAAGGTCCGAAGCGGTCGCCAGCATGTCCCGATAGAGACCACGGGCCTTTGGGCGCTGCGGGTTGTCCATCGTACCCGGGTGCGTCAGCAGGGAGAGTGCACCGCCGATGCGGCTCAGGTGGCGCAGTAGCCGTTCGAGCGTGGCGGCGGGGTCGGCGTACTCCAGCAGGGGGCCATCCATCACCACGAGCGGCATCTCGGTCATCGGGCGACCGTCAGGCGTGGTCACGTCCGGTATCCGGTAGGGGCCTGCGATGCCTGCACGGTAGCCCACCGCGTCCGGATACCCGATGCTCTCATCCACGATGATGCCGAACCGTGCGAGGAAGGCGGGCGATCGGGCAGGATCGTGGCGCAAGTAGTGCGCTCGTCCGCTCAGCGGGGCCTGTCCGGAGACCTGCGTGAGGCTCGAGACATCACCACCGAACGCATCATCGCGCATATACGAGTAGTAGCTGTAGTGGATGCCCGCAACCCATCCGGCGGGGATGAGGCTCAAGGCTTCGCGAATGGCGTGCAGCCCGTACCGCGGACCATACAGGCCTCGCCGGCCCATGAGGAAGTAGAACGCGGAGCGATACCCGTGCGCACTCTCGGCATCGATCATGCGAGCGATGTCGTCCATGTAGTACCGCTTGGGGTTGCGCCAGTTCTCAGCGATCAAGCGCACGTAGTCCCACCGGGGTGGGCGGAGCCGCGCGAGCGGTGCAATCGCCCCGCCGAGGCGCATGAACTGACCCCAGGGGTCGTTTCCCATCAGTACGTCCACGTCGTGTGAGAGCACGAGGAGCGGAGACCGCAGCGCACCCTCCGATAGCCACAGACAGGCGTCAGGCGTGTCCGCCATCGCCAGAGCCACCATTGCCGCGGCCGCCTCGTTGACTGCGGGAACCTCGAGCAGTCCCGCTGAACGGCGCGGGCTGTTGGCCGCCAGTGCGCGACCGTGCTTGTCGCGCGCTGTGCCGGTCTCCTCTTCAAGCTCAAGCAGCCCAGAGAGTGTGCCGAATACATCCCACGCGGGCATGACCGATCCAGACGAGTGGACGTACCACAACGGCGTTGCGGGAGACGGCACCGCGGTCCAATCATCACCTTGTGGTGCCCGGAGACGATTCCAGAGAGTCAGCGTGGTTCCATTGAAGCCCACGCGCCACGGTGTCTGATCCACCACGTGCGCCTGGCCATCCGTGGGGATGACGATCGAGTGACCGCGTGCCGACGATGCTTCCTGGTACGGAATGAAGCGAATCTCCGTGGAGACGAGCGCCTCCACGGCCGCGTTGCTGAAGAAGCGGCCGATGTGGTCGATGAGGAGGTCCTGCAGCCGCATCACGCGGCGCAGTTCAGAGTGGTCAGCCATTCACGCCCTCCGTGAAGATCCGTGTGATGTACCAGTCGTCGAAGCGGGAAAGGCCCGAGTCGGGTTGCGCTGTCCAGAGCACGAACGGATTACCGTTTCCTGCCTTCAGGAACCCTAGCCGTCGGCACGCGCTTCTCACGATGCCGTCGAAGGGATGGTCGTTGGCCGTCATCATGACAACCGCCACTGCTCCCTGTGCGGCGAGCCCGTCGACGGCGTCTGCCAGCAGCAGACGGGTGATCTCCTTCGTACGGGAAGGCTGCTCGGTGTCCGCCACCACGATGTCAACCAGGTAGCCGACATGATCCCTGTCAACGGCGTGGATCGCCCATCCGAGCAGCGTGTCGCCTCTGTACGCGCAGCGCATGACCGGTCGTACCCACGGATTCGAGAACACCCGCCACTGCAGGTACTCGGCGTCACGCAGGATCGTCACGCCGCCCCATAGCCTCACGAATGCGTGCATCAGTGAGGAGCACTCTGATGGCGGCGACACGGCCGTCGTGATGCGCAGTCCAACTGCGGCATCCCCCTGCCGCAGCCGCGCTGTGCGGCGAAGCGTTGTTCCGGAGAGGGCCAGGATGCCCATCAGCATCCGCAATAGGGGGAGCAGGGCAGTGGCTCGTGTTCCGCTCAGGCGCGCCGTCGCCAGCGATGCTGCACCGCCGCTGAGCGGGAGCACGTGTCTGCGTGTCACTCCCGGAACAGCGAATCCCAGTCTGGTGAATGCCCTGGTAGCCTCAGTGAAGCCCCAGATCGCGGCGACTTCCTCACTGCGCGCGCGCTCGAAGAGCAGCTCGTACATGGAGGCGAGTGCCCCGGTTCCCCGCGCGATGGGATCGAGGAGGGTGTCCTCGGATTTTGCGGTCCTGTAGATTCCGTCAGCGCTGATCAGCCGAATAGGGAGCAGTGCCTGCAGCCCCGCGATGGCGCCGTCATTCTCGAGGACCACGTAGGCGAACGGGTCCTGGCCATCAGGGGCGAACTCCCACTCCCATTGCGCCTGTGTGCGGTCGGTGCCGTGCAGCCGGTTGTACAACTCGTTGCACGCTACTGCATCAGCAGCCACCGCGAATCGTGCCTGCATCTGGCCCGCTGGATCCAGTGTCATCGGTGTTCCTCTCGAGTGCCCGCATGACATCCTAGGACTTCACAGGGGCACGTTCAGCGCAGCACGTGTCATGTCTGGAGGCCACCAGCGTTTGCAGGGGCACCGCGCAACGGATTGTACCGTATGCGGGCTGTTCCCCTGGCGGTTCTCGACCATCGGGCATTCGAGTCGTTCGCGCCACGATACCCGCATCAGATCTTGAAGTAGATCTTCCGCCTGTGGAGCCACGAGGCCACCACGAACCACATCGCCACCTCGGCCACCTGGAACGTGAGTGTCGCGAGCACCGGGGGGATGGATCCCGACAGCGCCTCGGCGGCGCCGGGGAACACGCCGGTCACCCGCATGGCCACGAGCAGCACGTTGGAGAGGATGTAGATCAGCAGCGCGTTACGGCCGAGGGGCACCAGCCACTCGAACCAGCGCTTCTGGCCCAGATAGTCGGCTATCCAGTAAAGCGTGACGAGGCTCATGGTGGCCACGCCGGAGGAGACGAGCACGAACGTGGGCGTCCACAGCTGCTTGTTCACGGGGATGACGCCGCCAAGGGCCGCGCCGAGCACCGTCCACAGCACGCCGATCCCGAGCAGCTGCAGCAACCGCTTCTTGTCCTTCGGGAACGCCACCAGCCACTGACCCACGAACAGGCCGAGGAGCGCCTGTGCGCCCGAGCTCAGCGTGCCGAGGACGCCCTCGGGGTCGTAGCCCCGGCCGCCGTAGGTGTGCGGCTCGCCGAGCACGGCCCGGTCGATGTACGCGGAGATGTTCTCGGTCTTTGAGTCGAGCGCGCCAGCCTCGCCGCCCGGCATCGCCACGAGCATGAGCACGGCGGCGTGCGCCACCAGCAGAGCCGCCGCGACCGCGAGCACCGTGGTGCGGCGCGAACGCGCGAACGGCCACGCGATGAGCGACGAGAGTGCGATGCGCTGGAGCACACCCATGAAGCGCAGCGGGTGGAAGACCAGCCCGGCCGCCCCCTTGGAGACGCCGTACTTGAGGAAGTTGAGCCCCAGACCGATCCCGAAGAGCATCCCGATACGCTTCAGGAACGGTAGCACCGAGTCGCGGTAGCTGAACTCCTTCTTCTTGCCGACGGAGAAGGCGAGCGACACGCCCGCCATGAAGATGAACGCGGGGAACACGAAGTCGGGGAGACGGAAGCCGTCCCACTCGGGGTGCACGAGGAACGTGGGCAGCGCGGCCGCGATCATCGGGTGGTCCATGAAGATCATGAGCGCCACGACGATGGCGCGTGCGGCGTCGAGGGACACGATGCGCTCCTTCCTCACGGGAGGTGCGGCGTCTGGCGCTGGCTGTGCGGTTGCGGTCGATGCTGACATCTGTGTGGGTCACGCTCCCGGTGGGTCGTCCGGCTGCAGGGCAGTGTTATCATACGCGAATGACTTCCGAGCCATCCGTACACGCACCTCTGCTCCGCCGTGTCGTCCGATGGGCCGCCATCGGGCTGGTGGCGCTGCTGCTGGCGCACGGCACGCTCACCCTCTCGGTGGGCCTGCGGAGCGCCTCGGCGCCACCGATCGCGGAGGACGTGGCGATCGTGGTGAGCCCGCATCCCGACGACGAGACCTACGCGATGGCGCAGACCATCGCCGAGCAGGATATCGCCGGCAAGCGGGTGGTCGTGGTGCTCGTGACCGACGGCAACGCGAGCTCCTACGTGGAGTGGTGGGCCGAGGAGCATGGGCGTGACCTCGATGGCGACGGCGACATGGATGAGTGGGACTTCGGGCTCGCCCGCCGCGAGGAGTATCAGGCCGCCATGGACGTGCTCGGCGCGGATGACGTCGTATACCTCGGCGCGGCCGCATCGCAGGGCGAGGACGGCTTCTTCGACACCGACATCGACGTGGATGCGCTCACAGACGAGCTCGCCGCCCTCGGCGAGACAGAGGGCGTGACCGACTGGTTCGCCATCGCGCCCTACGCGTCGGACCGCCTGATGGACGGCGATTACCGCAACCATCCCGACCACGGTCTCGTGGCCGAGGCGATCGCTGAGGCGTCAAAGCGGGCAGGCGGTCGCGTGCACTCGTTCAAGGTGTACGCGTACTACCTGCCGGTGTGGCTGCGACTGGCACCGGTGCGCGTGGAGGGCTCTCCCGAGGCGCTCGAGCGCAAGCGCGAGGCGGTGCGGGCGTTCGAGCTCATCGGCGCCACCAGCACTCCCGAGCTCTACCGGGCCGCGCTCAAAGACACCGCCGAGTACCTGGTGCCATCCGGTCGCCGGTAGGGCGCGATCCGCCCACGCCACAGCACGCGACCTGGTATCCTATGAGGTCGCGACCTCAATCGGCGGCCTTCGCGCCGATGCATACGAAAGGACTCCCCATGGATCATCACGTCAAGGACCTCACGCTGGCCGATTCCGGCAAGGCGCGCATCGAGTGGGCCGACGCCGACATGCCGGTGCTCGCCACCATCCGTGAGCGTTTCGAGGCCGAGAAGCCGCTCGACGGCGTGCGCATCAGCGCGTGCCTGCACGTCACCACCGAGACCGCCAACCTCATGCGCACCCTCAAGGCCGGTGGCGCCGACGTGGTGCTCTGCGCCAGCAATCCGCTCTCCACGCAAGACGACGTGGCGGCCGCGCTGGTGGAGCACTACGGCATCCGCACCTACGCCATCAAGGGCGAGGACACCGAGACCTACTACGCGCATATCGACGCGGCGATCGACCACAAGCCCCAGATCACCATGGACGACGGCGCCGACGTCGTGGGCCGCATCCATGCCGATCGTCCTGAGGTCATCGAGCACATCATCGGCGGCACCGAGGAGACCACCACGGGCGTCATCCGCCTGGCGGCGATGTCCGACGACGGCGCCCTCAAGTACCCGATCGTGGCGGTGAACGAGGCCAACACCAAGCACCTCTTCGACAACCGCTACGGCACCGGCCAGTCCACGATCGACGGCATCGTCCGCGCCACCAACCGCCTGATCGCCGGCCGCACCGTGGTCGTCTCCGGGTACGGCTGGTGCGGTCGCGGTATCGCGTCGCGTGCCGAGGGCCTCGGCGGCAACGTGATCGTGTGCGAAGTCGATCCGCTCAAGGCGCTCGAGGCCGTCATGGACGGGTACCGCGTGATGCCGGCCGTGGAGGCCGCCGCGCAGGCCGACATCTGGGTGACCGTGACCGGCGACATCAACGTCATCGACTCGGGGGCGTTCGACGCCATGAAGGACGGCGCCATCATCGCCAACTCAGGCCACTTCAACGTGGAGATCAACATCCCGCACCTGCGTGAGAAGGCCGTGTCGACCCGCGAGGTCCGTCCGCTGGTGGAGGAGTTCGTGATGGCGGACGGCCGCCGCATCTTCCTGCTCGCCGACGGCCGCCTCGTGAACCTCGCATGCGCCGAGGGTCATCCGGCCTCGGTCATGGACATGAGCTTCGCCAACCAGGCGCTGTGCGCTGAGTTCATGGTCAACCAGGCCGCCGAGCTCGAGCCGGGCGTGTATGAGGTGCCGGTGGAGATCGACCAGGCGATCGCCGAACTCAAGCTTGAGAGCATGGGCGTGAAGATCGATTCCCTCACCGAGGAGCAGGAGCGCTACCTGAGCTCCTGGCAGGAGGGCACGATCTAGCATGGTCTCACTCGACAACATCCCGCCCACCATCTGGTGGGAGGACGGCACCGTCCGCATGATCGACCAGAGCCGTCTGCCGCTGGTAGGCGACCTGCTCGTGTGCAACACCTACGAGGGCGTGTGCGCCGCCATCGCCGGCATGGCCGTGCGTGGCGCGCCCGCACTCGGGGTTGCGGCCGCGCTCGCGGTCGCGCTTTGGTCGGAGACCGACGGTGTCGACATCGCCGAGGTCGACACGTACCTGGACGAGCTGGACCGCGTGGCTGGCGAGATCGCCTCCACGCGGCCCACAGCGGTCAACCTCATGTGGGGCGCCGAGCGCATGAAGCGCTTCGCGCGCGCGAACGCGGGCGTGGGGCTCGATGCGCTGCGTCCGCTCCTGCTCGCCGAGGCGCTGCGTGTGCGCGACGAGGACGAGGAGCGTAATCGCGCGATGGGCGAGCACGGCGCCACGCTCTTCGATCCCGGATCGCGCATCCTCACGCACTGCAATGCGGGCTCGCTCGCCACCGCGTACTTCGGCACCGCGCTCGGCGTGATCTTCACCGCGCACGCGCAGGGCAAGGTCGCGCAGGTGTGGGTGGACGAGACGCGTCCGGTGTTGCAGGGCGCGCGTCTGACGGCCTGGGAGCTCCGGATGGCCGGCGTGCCGTTCAAGCTCATCACCGACAACATGGCCGCGAGCGTGATGAGTCGCGGGCTGGTGGACGCGGTGATCGTTGGCGCCGACCGCATCGCCGCCAACGGCGACGTGGCGAACAAGATCGGCACGTACGGGCTTGCGGTGCTCTGCAAGGAGCACGGCATCCCGTTCTACGTGGCCGCGCCGTCATCCACCGTGGACCTCACGCTGGCATCCGGTGACGAGATCGTCATCGAGGAGCGCGACGAGCGTGAGGTCACCGGCGTGACGGCCTCCGGGGTCATCGAACCGCACACGCCCGAGGAGACCCGGGCGCTCGACATGCTCACGCAGACGGGCACCTACGCCCTCGGCATGACCAAAGGCCACCAGATGCAGCTCACCCGCAAGGGCGGCGCGTACCAGTTCGACGCGTGGCTGCGCATTGCGCCTCCGGGCATCGAGGTATACAACCCGGCGTTCGACGTCACGCCCGCCGCGTACGTGACCGCGATCGTGACCGAGCGCGGCATCGCGCGCGCGCCGTACGGCGAGTCGCTCGCCGAGGCGTGCTGCGGCACGGGCGCGCTCCACGAGCTCGGCTAGGCGAGTGCGGTGGACGTCGGAAGCCTGATCGGCGTGATCGGCGGCCTGCTCGCGCTGGTCGCCATCGGCGTGGTCCTGCGTGTCACAGGGCTGCTGTCCGCCGCAGACTCGCGGCCCCTCAACACGGTGCTGATGTACGTGGCGCTGCCCGCGCTCATCTTCAGCTCGGTCTACCGCGCCGACATCGACGCGCGCCTCGCGATGCTGCCGGCGATCGCCTGGGCGGTGGCGCTCGTGGGCCTCGGCATCGGATGGCTGCTCGCACGGCTGCTCAAGCTCGAGGGGCCTACGGCCGGCGCGTTCATCATGGCGTGCGTGTTCGGCAACACGGGCTACATGGGCTACCCGGTCGCTTCGGCGCTCATGGGTGACGCTGGCCTTGTGCGCGCCATCTTCTCCGACGTGTTCGGCAACACCGCGGCCGTGATCTCCGTGGGCTCGCTCGTGGCCGGCTTCTACGGCGCGCAACAGGTCAAGGTGAACCCGCTCAAGGAGATCGTGACCTTCCCGCCGTTCCTCGCGCTGGCCGCGGCGTTGCTGCTCAGACCTGTTCCACTGCCGGATCTGGTTACATCCTGGTTGGATGCGATCGGTAACGTGGTCATACCGGTGATCATGATCTCGGTGGGGCTGAGCCTGAAGCCGCGCGCCCTCAAGGGGTATCTGGGGCCGGCGACAGTGGTCACGCTCGTGAAGCTCGTGGTGCTGCCGCTTGTCGCCCTGGGGCTGGGTGCTGTGCTTCTGCAGGACCCCGACTCGCGTCGTGTCGCCGTGATCGAGGCCGGCGTGCCGACGATGATGCTGCTGATGATCATGGGGCAGCGCTACGAGCTCGACAGCGACTTCATCGCCTCGGCGATCCTGATGACGATGATCGGGGCGATCGTGACCATCCCGGTGATGCAACTGCTGCTGGGGTGACGTGTCCGCCCCGGGGAGGGGACGGCATGCACGCGTTGCTCGATCTTGTGTTCCCACCGCGATGCGCCGGGTGCGATCGTCCCGGCTCGCTCCTGTGCACCGCCTGCGCCGCCGAGGTGCGGCCGATCGACCCGCGTGCGGCGTGCGCGCGATGCGGGGCGCCGGAGGCTGGTGCATCGGAGTGCGCCGAGTGCCGCGGCCGCACGTTCGCATTCGAGTCGGCACGCGCGGCGACCCTGCTCGAGCACCCTGTCTCCCGCGCTGTGGTGCTCCTGAAAGACGGCGGGGAGCGACGCTACGCGGGCCTTCTGGCCGGGATGCTCGCCGAGGGCGCCACCGGCTGGATCGGTCCCGCGTGCACGCTCGTGCCGGTGCCGGCCTCGCCTGCGGCGGTGCGCCGCCGCGGCTTCGACCACGCGGTGGATCTCGCGCGGGCGCTCGGCTCGCTCACCGGTGCGCCCACGGCGCGTCTGCTCGAGGCGGCGCCCGCGGCCGACCAGCGCTCGCTCGGCAGGCAGGAGCGCTTCGTCAACCGCGCCGGCGCGTTCCGTCTCGCCCGGCCGAGAGGATGGGAGCGGGAGGGGGAGGTCCCGGCGCGTGTGGTGCTGGTGGACGATGTGCTCACCACCGGCGCCACGCTCGACGCGGCCGCACGGGTGCTGCGCGCGGCAGGGGCGGCCGACGTGCGAGGGCTGGTGGTGGCTCGCGCGATGCGGGCGAATGCGTGAAGCGGCGGCGCGACACCTGCTACACTGCAGTTGCTTTCACCCGGGTCTGTGGTTGCGGATGCGCAAGCGTCCTAGTCCAAGGTAGGCGCGGCCGAAAGGACCCACGTAAGCGCGAGGCCAAGCCTCGTCGTGAGCATGGCGCGCCTTAGGGGTAAGTCGTACCGTCCACATCAGCCGCAAGGCCGATGCGGGCGAGAGGGCCGGTAGTGAGACTGCGGTCTTGCGGAAGCCCCGGTATGCGGGTGTGGGGCCAAAGACCAGGTCAGCCGGGTGAAAGCATCGTCCCTCACGGGGCGACAGGCGGGCGAGGCCGAACGTGTGCGGAGGGAGACGGGCCGGTGAAGGCATCTCGTGCGGTGGTGGCGCTGCTGGTGATCGTGCTCGCGTTCGGGTTGATCGGCTGTGAGCCCAAGGCCGAGGAGCCTGCGCTCGTCCCGGTGGTCGAGCCTCCCGTGATCGCCGAGGCCGGCGTGCTTAAAGTCGGCGTCGACCTGTCGTATCCACCGTTCGCGGGCACTGCTGACGGCGTGAACGCCGGCATAGACATCGATGTGGCAGCCGCGATCGCCGAGCGCCTCGGGCTGCGGCTCGAAGTCGTGGACGTGAAGCCCTCGGGCATGGCATCCGCACTCGGGGACGGCACGGTCGACGTGATGCTTGGCGCCGTGCCGATCACCGATGCGGTCCTCGCCGATGTGACCACTGCCGGCAGCTACGTCATCGACGGCCCCGCGTTCTTCACCGCCGCTCCTGCCGAGGGATCCGGGGTGGCCACGCTCACGATCGAGCAGGTCGCTCCGCTGCGCGTAGGCGCGCAGACCGGCAGCGCCGCGTTCTGGGCGCTCGAGGCCGAACTGGGCGAGGGAGCCGTGACCGGCTTCGACACGCTCAAGGGCGGGTTCGACGCCCTCAAGGCTGGCGACGTCGACGTTGTCGTATCGGGGGCGGTCATCGGGGCATACATCGCACGCGACTACCCCGGCATCGCGTTCGCCGGACAGTTCGGCGACGCACAGCCTCTCGGCATCGCGGTCCGCAAGGACGCGGCCGAGCTTGAGGCCGCGGTGCGCGGAACGCTCGACGCGATGGCCGCCGACGGCGTGCTCCAGACGATCAGGCGGAAGTGGGTCGGTGACCTGCCGCAGCTCGCGGTGGCGCAGACTCCAGCGGGCGACTGACGCCGAGCCCACGCGTCGGGGCCATCGCGCTCCACCGGTCAGCGCTGCGTGCATACGCGCCCTGCTCTGGTTCCGTCGGCCTGATCCTCGACTGCATATTCGCCGCTCATCCACGGATATTCTGACGGCCATTCACGCATCGTGCGTTCTGTGCGGTATAGTTATGCACTGATGTAACACGGGGACACGGGGTGGCCCCGGCATCCGGCAGTCAAAGGAGGCTCCATGAGCAAGGCGAAGAAGTTCGTAGCTCTCTTCATGGCCCTCGCACTGGCGTTCAGCATGTTCGCGCTGACCGGCTGTGCGGCGGACGAGGAAGAGCCAGAAACCACGGAAGGAACCACGGACGAGGGCGCCGAGCCCGCCGCCGAGGAGTTCGTCCTGGTTGAGGAAGGCAAGCTGCTGGTAGGCTCTGACACCGCGTTCCCGCCGTTCGAGTCGATGAACGGTGACGTGGCCGAGGGCTTCGACGTCGATCTCATGAACGCCATCGGCGAGAAGCTGGGCCTCGAGGTCGTCTTCATGACCGAGATCTTCGACACGCTCATCCCAACGCTCAAGGCTGGCGGCAAGTTCGATGTCATCGCCTCGGGTATGACCATCAAGCCGGAACGCCAGGCGGAGATCGACTTCTGCGATCCGTACTACGACTCGAACCAGTCGCTCGTCATGAAGGCGGGCTCCACCTACAACGCGCCCGAGGACCTCGCGGGCAAGAAGATCGGCGTGCAGTCCGGTACCACCGGTGAGGCGTGGGCCCAGGAGAACGTGCCGGATGCCCAGCTCGTCCCCTTCAAGAACGCCACCGAGGCCTTCTCGGCCGCGGCCGCCGGTAACGTCGACGCGATCGTGAACGACCTGCCGGTCTCGACCGAGCTGCTCAAGGAGGATGCGCGCGGTCTTGAGATCGTCGCCCAGATCCCCACGGGCGAGCAGTACGGCTTCGCGGTGAGCAAGGACAACCCCGCGCTGCGCGACGCGATCAACGAGGCGCTGGCCGAGCTCAAGGCCGATGGCACCTACGCCGAGATCTACGAGAAGTGGTTCGGCATCGCGCCTGAGTAAGGGATTGATTCACTGCATCTGCATAAAGTGATGCAGAAGCGGTAGTCGATACGGTATTCTGCGAGGGACTCCCTGACATCCGGGGGGTCCCTCGTGACATCACGACAGGAATGGGGATCCGCCCATGCGTGACCGCCTCGCACGATCCACGCGGCTCAACCGGGTCGCAGTGGGTGTCCTCTTGCTTGTGATGCTTCTCTCGGTCGCGGCCCCGGCACTTGCGATGACTACCAGCCGCCTCACCATCGACCAGAAGACCGGCGGCGCCCTCACGCGGTTCACGTACCAGGCAAGCGCCGACGAAGACGCCGGCATCGGGCGCATCGACTTCCTGTTCCCGGAGGGCTTCGACACCGAAGACGTCTACATCGAACTCACCCTGCTCGACGGACTCAGGCGCATCAAGGCCGACTACGAGTTCGAGATCCTCGAATCGGGCGCGGTCAGCATCACGTTCGACCCGGTGGTGCCGGCCAAGAGCAACCTGTTCATCGAGGTCTACGATGTGTTCACGCCGATCGCCGGCGGCACGTACGAGATCCCCATCGAGTATGAGGCCGTGGCTGCCGACGGCTCGGCCGAGACCCGGACTGACGACGGGCTCACGGTCAAGTACGACACGCCCCCGCGGGAGGAGGCGCTGTCGCGCTTCCTGGGTAACCAGGACTGGGTCAAGGCCTGGACGTCCGTGAAGTTCCTGGACATCTTCTTCAAGCCGCAGCACATCGTGGTGACCGTGCCGCTGCTCTTCAAGGGCTGGCTGAAGTCGCTGTCGTTGGTGATGCTGGCGTTCCCGATCTCGATCATCGGCGGTCTGCTGGTCGCGTTCATGAAGATGGCGAAGATCCCGCCGGTGCGCTGGATCGCCTCCATCTACATCAACGTGATCCGAGGCACGCCGCTGTTCCTGCAGATCTTCGTGGTCTTCATCGGCTTCCGCACCATCGGGCTTCGCTTCCCCGACTTCGTCTCGGCGGTGGCAGTGCTTTCGTTCAACTCCTCCGCATACCTTGCTGAGATCTTCCGCGCGGGCATCCAGTCCATCAGCAAGGGACAGTTCGAGGCGGCGTCATCGCTTGGCATGAACTACTGGCAGGCGATGCAGTACGTGATCATCCCGCAGACGGTGCGGCGCGTCCTGCCCACCATGACCTCCGAGTTCATCCTGCTGTTCAAGGACACCGCGCTCTTCGCCGCGGTGGGCATCTTCGAGCTCATGATGTACTCGCAGAACTACGTGGCTCGCAACGCCAACCTCACCGCGTTCATGGTGGCGGCCGGCTACTACCTGATCGTCACCATCCCGCTCATCAATCTCGTGGGCAGGCTCGAGGCCAAGCTTGCGCAGAGCGAGCACGGCGCCGCCTCGCCGCCGAAGGGACGTCCCAAGCGGGGTGTCCTTCTCGGAGCCGGTACGCCCGCGCCCGCCGACTCGGTGGCTCCCGGCCTGGGTTCGGCCGCTGGCGATCCGCACCAGAAGATCTTCGAACATTCCGCGGCCAAACACGAATCGAGGTGAGCGCGATGGCTGACGCGATCTTGCGCATCAAGAACCTGCAGAAGTCCTTTGGCTCGCTCGAGGTGCTCAAGGGCGTGGACATGGACGTCCAGAAGGGCGAAGTGGTGGTCATCCTCGGGCCGAGCGGCTCGGGCAAGTCCACGTTGCTGCGGTGCGTGAACCGCCTCGAGGAGCCCACGGGCGGCGAGATCTGGTTCGAGGGCACGCAGGTCAACCACCCCAAGACCGACATCAACGAGATGCGTGAGAAGATCGGGATGGTGTTCCAGAGCTTCAACCTCTTCCCGCATCTCACCGCCAAGGGCAACGTGATGCTTGCGCAGCGCAAGGTGCTCAAGCGCGACAAGGCCGAGGCCGAGCGTATCGCGGTCGAGAAGCTCACCCGCGTGGGTCTGGCTGACCGCGTTGACTACTTCCCCTCGCAGCTCTCCGGCGGTCAGCAGCAGCGCGTCGCCATCGCCCGCGCGCTCGCGATGGACCCGCACGTGATGTTGTTCGACGAGGTCACCTCGGCGCTCGACCCCGAGTTGGTGCGCGGCGTGCTCGACGTCATGAAGGAGCTCGCGCTCGCCGGGATGACGATGCTCGTGGTCACGCACGAGATGGGCTTCGCTCGCGACGTTGCCACACGCGCCGTGTTCATGGACGGCGGCGTGATCGTGGAGGAGGGGACACCCGCCCAGGTGTTCGACGATCCGCAGAACGAGCGCACGCAGGACTTCCTGGGTCATATCTCGTAACCCACAGGAAGCGGCCTTCGCCGCGACCCATGCGGGCGGCCCGCCTCGTGGCGGCGCCGCTCGCGGCTATTCCGAGGAGATAGCGATTCACCCCGCCGGAAGTAAGCCCCGGCGGGTATCTTCATCAATGACCGGACCACTACGAAGGAGGATGCGGTATGCAGATGATCGTGAAGGGCCGTCGCATGGACGTCACCCCTGCCATCCGCGAGTATGCCGAGGGGAAGATCGGGCGCGTTGCCAAGATCCTCGACAGCATGCTGATGAGTGCCGAGGTGGAGCTCTACACGGAGCGCAACCGCTCTATCGAGAAGGGCCAGATCGCCGAGGTCACCATCTACACGAAGGGGCCCGTGATCAGGGCCAAGGAGGCGGCGTCGGACATGTACGCCGCGATCGACCTTGTGAGCGAGAAGCTGGAGCGCCAGGTCCGCAAGTACAAGACCAAGATCGTCGACCGCCACACCAAGGGCGCACCGATGCCCGAGCCTGTGGCTCTGCCCGTGGAGGAAGACGAGCCGGCGATCGTGAAGACCAAGGTGCTGGAGAGCAAGCCCATGAGTGCCGAGGAGGCCATGCTGCAGATGGAGCTCCTGGGACACGACTTCTTCGTGTTCCGCGCCGAGGACGGGGAGGGCACCAACGTGCTCTACCGCCGCCACGATGGCGATTACGGGCTCATCACCTCAGCGTGATACACCTCTGGCGGATTTGATGCAGAAAGGCGCGGCACATGCCGCGCCTTTCGCACATCCACACGACAAGATGCGCCGCTCATCGGTTGACAGCCCGCGTTCGTCGTCGCTACTGTGATGGATGTGGGACCCGTGGCAGCGGGCTAGTCGTAGTACAGTCGCAGCATACGCTGAAGCAAGGAGCCCGGATGAACCCGGTGGTAACTCCCTCGCTCATCGCCGAGATCGAAGCGGCACTGGCACAGGTCTCAGAGATCCGTGCCGCACGTGTTGTGACCTCCGACTTCGGGGCGATCGACGAAGTGCACGTGCTCGCACTCCCCACCAAAGCCCCCAAGCAGCTCGTCCGTGACATCGAGTCCACGTTGATGGCCGCCTTTGGGATCGCGATCGACCACAAGAAGATATCCATCGCGCAGCTTGGCCAGGAGTCCGTGCCACAGGCCGAGGACGACACCAAGCCCCACGCGCGCGCACAGATCAAGAGCATCAACGCCGAGGTTGCTGGCGTATACGTGAACATCGCCGTGTCACTCGACCTCGAAGGCGAGCTCTACGTGGGCAAGGCCACCGGGCCGGCGAGCCGCACCGGCCGCGAGCGGCTGGTTGCCGAAGCCACGCTTGACGCCATCGCGCAGTATCTCCAAGGCGCGTTCACCTTCGCGCTTGAAGACGTTGAGATCATCCGTCTCGGGCGCGAGAGCGTTGCGGTCTCGTGCGTGGTGCTCGTGACCTCGCTTGGTGAGCAGGCCTTCGCCGGATCGGCGCTCGTGCGCCAGAACGACAAAGACTCCATCGTCCGGGCCACGCTTGATGCGATCAACAGGCGGCTCGGGTTCTTGACAACCTCATAGATCAGTTTGGGCCAACGCCGTGGATAGGAACGGTTTGAACACTGTCAGCACACGAGTGAGCGGAGCGGACAGGGTTCTTCCATCACTAGCGGGGTGGGAGAAGACACCACATCGACAGGGGGTCTTCTCACATGAAGCGTATCGCTCTGTTTTTCGCCTCCATCGCCGCGCTCGTTATCGGCGGCGGTGCCTGGTTCCGCCTGTAATGGCTCTTCCCGGCGTTGGCCCACTCACTCTAGGGGGCGCGTGATGGTGACTTCAAGAGTGAGGTGGTTTGTCTTCGCGGTGTGTATGTGTGCGGCGCTCCAGGTAGTCTACCTTTCGTCGAAATCCAGTCCTGCCCAGGTGATCCCAATCCTCCTGCTCGTGGGAGTTGTGCTGGTAACCGAGAACCTCGCGTTCCAGCTCCCGATCGCCGGTTCTGTCTCCTTGTCCTTTGCCGCCGCCTTTGCGGCGATGCTGCATTCAGGGCCGATTGCCGCGGTCGTGGTGGCCATAGCTGCCTCGACGAATCTGTCGGAGATTCGCTCTGGGAAGCCCCTCTCAATTCACTTGTTCAACGTCGGCCAACTTGTGCTGTCGATAGGCCTCGCGGGTACAGCCTATTTGGCGCTAGGCGGACGTGCTCTTGTCTCCGGGGCTGTTGCTTTGTCGGACATCATGTTGCCGGCCACCGCAGCTGCATTGACCTTCTATATTGCCAACGTGATTCTTGTGAGTATCGGCGCGAGTCTACTCATGCAGCGGCGGTTTCTGCAGACCGTGCAGAGCCTGGGATTCTTCTCCTTCGGCAGTAGCCTGGTGGTCCTGGCACTACTTGGTGTCCTCGTTGCATACCTCTTGAGCTTCCAAAGCTGGTTCGGCTTGCTGCTCCTGGTGTTGCCTTTCGCCTCAGCCCGCCGGACCTTTCGCGTGTATGTCGAGCTCACAGAGGCATACAGTTCCACAGTCCGCTCTCTCGTGACTGCCATCGAGGCCAAGGATCCCTATACGCGTGGCCATTCTGAGCGCGTTGCGAAGTACGCCCAAGCCATCGCAGAGCACATGGGTCTGTCGCAGTCTGATGTCCAGGTGCTTGAACGTGCGGCGCTCTTACATGATGTTGGGAAGATCGGTATCAGTCTGGACACGCTGGTCTCACCGGAGGAGCTTTCCGAAGACGAGATGCGTGCGATTCGGCGTCACCCGGTGCTTGGGGCGGATCTCGTCACAGACGTCGACTTCCTGCACGACATTGTTGATGTGGTTCGGTGCCATCACGAGCGATGCGATGGCGGAGGCTATCCTGACGGCATTCTTGGTGAGGATATCCCGTTGCTCGCTCGTATCCTCGCTGCAGCTGATTCGTTCGACGCGATGACATCGGACCGCGCTTATCGACCCGGAATGCCGTTCGACCAGGCAATCGGTGAGTTGCGTCGGGTCGCCGGCAAGCAGTTGGATGAGCGAGTAGTTGCGAGCTTCGTCAAGGTCCTAAGTGACGATGCGCGGGTGGTGAGAGCCTCGTGACACCAACCGGAAGCACATCGACGTCTGCCGCCAAGGCGCAGATGCCCTATCTTCTGTCACTCATTCTTGCGGGTGGAGTTGTTGTCGGCTGGGTCCTCGGCCATGTCGAGAGGCCCCCATTCGACATTCTCTATGTTCTCGGCCTGACGCTGTCCTTCGCAATCGGACGGATGCTCTCAATCCAGCTCCCGCAGGGTGATCGGGTCCAAGTCACTCTGATGGTCGGAGTCGTTGGGCTCATGCTTCGCGGGGCCGATGAGCTGCTGATTGCCTTCCTTGTGGCCTGCATGATCGATGTGGCCTATCGGTACCTGCAGGGCGGCGCGCATGCAGCACGCCAGGGCGCTCTCGATTCGATTCGCAGCATTGCAGTAATCGCACTGATGTCATTCGTGCAGTCGTACGTCAATCCAGCAAGTGTGCGGGCACCAGAAGGCGACGGCCCGCTGCTCTCTGTTCTCGTGGTCGGCGCGGTCTTCGTTGCCGTGGATGTGCTGACGCTGGCGGTGCAGCAGTGGTTGGCTGGTGGAGCGCCTATTGCCGAAGGTATTGTGTTGCTGCTTCGACCATTGGGATCCGTATACATGGTGCACATCGCCATGGCGGCGGTCGCGATTCGCGTCCATCCTTCACTCGGCTCGTGGGGCCTGGGTACAGCACTTCTGCTGACACTCATACTCCAGAACAGCTTCAACCTCTACTTGCGCATCAGACGAGGCTACGCGCAGACAATCGAGGCACTGGCTCATGCTGCTGAGCTTGATCGTCCAGACGATACTGGTCATGCGCGGCGAGTGGCAGACCTGGCGGTTTCTGTTGGCCGGCAGATGGGATTGACTAGTGACGAGCTGGAGAAGGTCGGCTATGCGGCCCTGCTTCACGACATCGGAAGAATCGGCTACGAGCAGCCGGAGGCCGATATCGAGCACCCTGACAGGGGTGCTGAGATTGTCGCTGGCATCCCGTTTCTCGAGGGCGTGGGCCCGTTGATCAGGCACCACCGCACTGCGCACGAGGGTGATGCACCAAGGGGTGCGATGGTGGTCGGGGTATGTTGTCGCTACGACAGACTGCGCAAGACCCATGGAAGTCGAGGCGCACTCGACATCCTTCTTGCCGATGAGCGGGGATACGGGCGCACCGTGGTTGACGTTGTTGCGCGGACGGTTTCCATAGATGGCAGCCGTCTTGTTCCCCCGAAGAGCGTGTCGTGATCCTCTTCGAGGCCGTGGTCATAGGCTTACTGCTGTCGTTGGCGACTGGGGGAGCACTGCGCAACATTGAGCAGGAGCGGCTGCGCGGCGAGTGGCTACTACTAGTACTACTACCGTTGCAGCTACTCTGGCCGAAGCTGTCTCAGGCGCTTGGAATCGGCTGCAGAGTGAGTGTGTACAGCTGGATTCTCATGATGGTGGCGCTAGTTGCTGTCCTCTTGAGCAACGCGCGACAGCGCTGGGTGCTGGCCGTAGCCGCGCTCGGAATCGCTCTGAATATGGCGGTCATCGCGATGAATGGCGCGATGCCTGTAAGCATGAGGTCTGTCTCGGAGCTGGGGGTACCGCGCAGCGAGGCACGCGCGGCATTTGCCAACGACTGCCTGCATGAGGAGCTTGCGGCCGACACACGCTTGACCTTGCTTGCAGACGTGATCTCCGTGCCGGGTCCTGAGTGGCAGCGCGCGGTGGTGAGTGTGGGAGACTTGCTGCTGGCGTTCGGACTTGGGGGATGGGTGTTCGTGGGGAGTCGATCTCACAGATCATGACCAGCATGGGTGACGGTTGATTGCTCCAGATGCATGCATCTTCACTCCAATGCAAGAAGAGGCGTTGCACATTCTGGTCTGATGCGATTTGATGGTATTCCCTCGGGGGGTCTCCAGCGCCACGGACAGGGGGAATTGGGCGATGGGGGAGTACCTAGGCACCGCAATTCCAGATTTCGCGGGGATGCTGCTGCGCAGCCGCCTGGTTGCGTTGTTCGCTAATCAGGCACCGCCATTCACAGTAATCTGCGCGTCAGCCGGATACGGCAAGACGGTTCTTGCTACGCAGCTTGCACGACACGGTGGGTTCGATGTGGTGATTTGGGTCGAGCTGCCAGATGTGGATGCGACCGGTGAGCTTGTGCTCCGTCAAGTGGCTGACTCCCTGGAAGGAGACGCCGCAGAGGGGCAGGGCCATGTGTCGGAGGCCGCCCGTTCGCTCGAAAGCGTGTCGCTCGACGATGCCATCCGAGTCCGTAGCCTTCTCCAGCGCTACTCCGGTTCTCGCATGCTTCTAGCCATAGACGGAGTGAATGGCCTGACCACGCCCGCAATCCTGGAATCGTTGGCACAGGAGCTTGGGCAGTACACGTCTCCGGGCAGTCGGGTCTTGGTCGCATGTCGAAGGATCGAACATGGGGGCCAGTTGGATCCTGGAATCGTCTGGCTGATCGAGGAGACTGACCTGGCATTCTCGATCAGTGAGATTCGGGACCTGATTGTCGACGCTAGCGAAGGCGACTCCGAGCTTGATGCACAACGTATACATGCGCACTACTCCGGGCACCCGGCGATCACCCGCATCATGATGCGACACGGTGCCCCGGCATCGGACGTGCGCCCCACTGACTTGATTTGGCAGACCGAGCGCATCGTTGGAAGGTTTTCCGAGACAGCGATTGCCGCTCTGTATCTTGCCGCCATCCTTCGCGAGGGTCACCTGGAGACCCTTCAGCACTGCGCATCCAGTTGCGATCTCACTGTGGACTGGAAGGCGCTTCATAGAGGCGTCCCATTGTTCTGTATCACGGCAGATGGTGCGTGCGCTGCCACATTCCGAGTTCATGCGGTTCTTGCAGACGTGATCGCAAGAGTATCCCACGAGAAGCTGCATGAGGAGGATCGTGAGGCGATCAGGACGGTTGCGTTCGAGCGGCTCTCAAGGGTCCGCGACTACATGGGGCTGCTCTCCGCGCTAGAGCTTTACGCCAGCGAATCAGAGGTCGCTGCCTGGTGCGCGCAGGATGGCGTGCTGATGATACGGCATGCTGGTCATGCGATGGTCGCGCGGCTGCTGGCAAGACTCTCCCCGCTCACCATCGCTTCGAGTGCTTCGCTCCTGCTACTGCGCGCACACGTTCAACGGGCTTCCAGTTCCAGTGCAGCTGCCATGGAATCCGCGAGTATGGCGCTGCGAATCTCCGAAGTCGAACACGACGAGGAGAACCTCGTCGCCTCGGTGCTGTTGATGGCCCGACTCAACTTGGATCGAGGTGTTCCAGCCGAGTCATCGGGCCTCTTGAGCGGGATACTTCAGCACCCCGTCCTAGAGTCGAACCACTCCGCCCGATATCTCGCTGATGCGTACATGGCGGTGACGGAGGGCCGCTGCGGCAAGGTCACGGAGGCGAGATTCAGAGCATCTGAACTCGCCAAGGTGGTAGGCAGTCTGGATCAGGGGTCAGATGAGGCTGTGTTCATCATGAACTCGATTGGGGCGGTCGCCAGCGAGTGTGCGGGTGATTGGTCTGTTGCGGCAACGACCCTTGCTCGTATCGCCCATCGTACCGATATCGCCCCGCTGCAGCGATCTCACATTCGCTCGAACTACGCCACTGCTCTGGCTGAGTTGGGTGATGTAAGAGAGGCGAGTCGCAGAATCGAAGCGGTTGTCGCAGAGTGCGTCGATCTCGGGATTGACTCCGTCCTTGGCTACGCAGTTGCCACATGGTCCGATGTGTTGCGAGTATCGGGAGAGCCGGCGAGAGGCCAGGAGCTGCACGACATGGCCGTCCGCTCACTTGAGCGCATGCAGGACGCGCATGGACTCGCCACCCAGTGCCTGAACGCCTCGCGCGCGCTGAGAGCGCTCGGCCAGTGCGAGGAGGCTCTCTCTCTTGCGAAGAGGAGCGAAGTCTACCTGTCGGATTTCCCCTTGGCTGTCGACGTCATCCGGCTCATGGCACAAATCGAGATTGCTGCGAGTCAGCTTGCACTCGGCGATGTCGATGCTGCCGAGGAGGGCATCATCCGGGTCATGTCCGTACCGCTCGTGCAGGATGCG